>Ga0268357_100421_pt1 | contig 55269 bp, 49 predicted proteins | sample BioMet10_FD_192466 | JGI IMG/M metagenome (GOLD analysis project Ga0268357, IMG submission 192466) | Sewage microbial communities from Oakland, California, United States - Biofuel 10 (Illumina Assembly) | ecosystem: Engineered > Wastewater > Sewage > Unclassified | place: USA: California... | reverse complement strand
AAACTGCTCGAGCTTCTGCTTAAAAGCAAAGAAATCGTCAGATATCGCGACTAGATGGGCGTTTCTCACCAACACCGTGCACGATAGTCATTAATAAAATTAGAAAAATCGCCAGCATCCGCAGCAAGTAAATCGGATTTTTCAGTCATAAAAAGCCTCCATGCGAATCCATAGAAGCACCGTCATAATATGCCTCGAAGATTAATTGTATTTTACCCTGGGTCTGAGCAGATGATGGTCCAATCGTGGAAAGACACCGGAAGAAAATTTTTGAAACTATTGAAGAGGGGCCGAACCATGGTTAAAAAGTTCCCGAGACAATATACTTCGTCTTTGCAAAACGTCTGCACCGATCGTTGTTTGAGACATATCCACTTATAGACGTTCCTTAGAAAGGAAGTTCTTTCATAAAAGAAGGAAGTGTTCAATCAAGGCGCCGCCTGCCTGGCCGCCGTCGCCATCCTAGACGCGGTGAAAGCCCCGGAGGGGGGAAGGTCCCGGTGTGGGTCGACGTCGCCGAGAGTTACGTCGAGGCGAATACCCGTGAGAAGCGAAAGAGGTTCGGCAAGGCCCTCGACGCCGCCGGACTCGTATTTCCGAAGCCACTTCCAGAAAACCGATTTAAAGATCCTTTTTCCGCCTCGAATTCCTTCTCGGAGACCGCGCTCGACTTGAATCGCTCGATGAGGCCGGCCTTCTCCTCGGCCGACCTCATCCTGTTCTTCGTCCCTTCCGGATGCCCCATATAGACTCCTTCCTCCTTGATACAAGGATAACAAAAAAGTAAACGGACCTTTTTATAACCTGTCTACTTTGAATCTAGCGGTTCGCGTAAATGCTGGTTTTTTATGCTCCTTCTTCTATGATAATTGAGTCATTTTAGACAAGCTTTTTCATCGTAATAACCCCACAAAAAAGAAGAAAAGACGATAAGATTTCCCGACTCTTGATAGCAAGCATTAAAGAAACGACGTCTTCTGAGAAAGCCCATTTCGGGCGTAACCCAGCGAAACGAAAAGTAGCATTGTGAGACATCCGGAAACAAAGGCATCGTGAATTGCTTGTGAACTGCTTCGGAAGGATCGGTTTATCCCAGCCGACGTCTCCATAAAGACCAGCGTTCCTTCTTCCTTTTTTGGAATAACGAACGGCACAAGGCAGGTCCTTACCCCAAATGATCAAGAAAGTGCGATGCACCGCACTTTTTTATGTAATTGGTGATACAGGATCTTTTTGGTTTGGCCTTTGACCTTGCCGTCAAATTACCGTGATGCCATTCTGACCTAAAGAGAGAACAGTCAAATGTCGCCGCTCAATGAAAGCGGAATCGTGGCTGACGATGAGGGCGCGACCTTGAAAGGATTCCAAAAGGCTATCGAGCATCCGCACGCTGAAGGGTGAAAGATTTCGAGTGGGCTCATCAAGGAGAAGGACATTCTTTTCCTCGAGGACCATTTTGAGAAGAAAGAGTTTGGCTTTCTGCCCGCCCGAAAGGCAAGAGAGAGGATACAGCATCTCTTCGCTCGTATAACGAAGCGAACCCAAATAAAGCCGGACCCGGGTCACTGTTTCTTTTCGTTCATCGGCACAGAGAAACGATAGAATCGTCCCATGAGAAGGGAAACTTTTCTCGTAATCTTGAGGCATATAGGCCAAACGAATATCCGTTCGATCTTTATTCGCTTTGTAAAGCGCTTCGAGCAGGGTGCTTTTTCCGATGCCGTTAGCCCCAACAAGAGCGTTTTGACCGGGGCCAATGAGATCGAGGTCAATTCGTGGTATTAAGAGCCGAGAATCCCGAAATAACGGTCCATGAAACGAGAGGATCCTTTTGCCGTTTGCCACGATGCAGGAAGGTGGGAAAACGAGATTGAGAAATGGATCTCCTTCGGGTTTTTCCCCGATGGAGTTCTCCTCTTTTTCAAGCTGCTTTTTGCCCACGAGAAGCCGTTTCATTCTCTTTTTGAGGAGCCTTCCGCTTTCCGGGTCACGCACGCATTGATTCTGATCGTTTTTCACCTCTTGGTAAATCTGGGACCACCGCTTCTTCTTTTCTTTGAATTGGCTTTCCTTCTTGAGGATGACCTGAGTCTCTTTTTCGAAGAGGTCCTGTCGTCTTTCTTGGTACTCTTCATAAGGAACCCGGGCGAAAGTCACTTTCATTTCGCTTTTCCGTTTCACTTGTTCCAAGTGGAGAATCCCGGTTGCGCAATCGGAAATGAGTCGCTCATCATGGCTCACGAACAGGACGGGGACGCTGACACGATGAAGAAATTCTCTCAGAAGGGATAAGCTTTCCAAATCGAGGTCATTCGATGGCTCATCGAGAAGAAAAGAACGATAAGGCCTAAGCTTCAGCTTTGCCAAAGCCAAACGAACAATTTCGCCGCCCGAGAATTCTCCCATCGTCTTCGTGGGTGAAAAACTTTCTTTTGGGAAATGTTCTTTCTCCAAGAAAGCGGGGATTTCTCCCAAGAGCGTGTAGTCTTCAATCACTCCATCCGGGTCATCCAGCAAGAAATAATCAAGAACGTTTGTTTCACCCCAGCGGAGTCGAAGATCCTGTTCGAGGTAACCGACCGGCCCATCAAGAGACTTGTTCCCCTCCGCTTCAAAACCCGGGAGAGGGAGATCCATCAAGTATTTCAAAAGGGTGCTTTTCCCATTCCCTTCTTCCCCAATCAGAGCGATCTTCTCCCCGGAATTGATGATAAAAGAAAGATCTTTGATTAAGGGCCGGCCCTCTTGGATTTTGATAATCGATAATTTGTTGACTTGAATCATGTGAAATACCTCCTGTAACAAACAAAAAAGCACAAAAGAACGTTCTGATCATTCCGTTCTATTTGTGTGAGAGGTTAGATGCGCATGGGTTTGTACTTTTGCTATTTTAGGCGTTGCGCTCCTTCTCGTCAAATCTCCTGATCCAAGGAACGAGACAGGATTTTGCTTTAACGTGTTTCGCCGAAACCAAGGACTTAAGAAAAATCAAAAAATCCCATTGGCCAAATCCGTTAAGGAATAGAAGGTGATCCTTTTCTTTACGAGGTTGGGCTGGAGAAATCCGTTCTTCGCAAGGGCGGCTGACCAGTTGACGATCGTCCGGGCGGACACTTTCAAAGGTTTGGCTAATTCGATCGGCTTGAACGTTTTGACTTGGTGTTTGGAAAGATAAGAAAGAAAAGCCTTTTCTTTCGGGGTGAGGTAGGAAAGACTAGCCTCGCCCGCTTTCGTGACCTCAGAGTTGACGCTCAAGACGACTTTTGCCGAATAGAGTTCCATCATCCGTAAGAAGTAATTGGCCCAGATTTCAGGATGCGGTGGATTGTTTCGGCCGTCGTAATAAAGGGCAGGAAGCCCCATTTGGAGGGAGCGGTAATACTCATCGATATCAAACGCAAAATACTCTTCGAGGGAGCCTAGATTCTCAAAATCGTAGCCGTAATAGGACAAAACATAATCCGAGAGAAGACGGGCGGTTCGGCCGTTTCCATCCTCGAAAGGATGAATCGTCACCAATTGGTAATGGGCGACCGCCGCTTTGATGAGAGGATGATCGTCGGAGGTGGTCAAATAAGCGACAAGTTCATTTAAAAGAGGAAGGATGTCCTTGCTTTCGGGCGGGATGTAATCGGGATTGCCGCTCTTGTCGTCATAGACCGCGAAGAGGACCCCGGCGGGCATCGGTCCCCGGATGCCGATCTTTTCTCGGCTCTCGCCCGCAACCACCAAGGCTTGAATCTCGAGGATGAGCTTGAGCGAAATCGGCTCTTTCTGAGCCAGTTTCCCCTCGATGAGGTTGAGGGCCAGATAATAGTTTTTGATCTCCTGCTCAGGGCTCAAGAGATGCCGCTTCGCCTCAATGGCTTCCTCGGCCTGCTCATAACTTAAAGGATTGCCTTCGATCTTGTTCGAGGCATAGGAGCTTTTCTTCTTGCTGCTCTTACGAAGCTTATTCGAAAGCGCCTGCGGCACATGAACGCCCGAAAGTTTCGTCCGGTTGGCCTCGATCCGGAGAAGGGCGTTGAGAATAGCGTTGGTAATCGCGATTTTTATCATCGCTTATAGTATACAGGAAAAGGGCTTTTCCACCAAGGAAAATTTCCTTATTTTTTCCTTATTTTTTCCTTATTCCAAAAGGGCGGAGGCAAGCTTGGCGGCCGAAATGCGGTTCTGTCCATCGTCGAAATGGGCGTAGACGGATTCCGTCGTCACGATGCTCGAATGGCCGAGCCAACGCTGGATGTCTTCCATCGGCACCCCCTCATAACGAAGCAAGCTGGCACAGCTATGCCGGAGATCATGGAAACGGATGTGCCGAAAGCCATTGAGCTTGAGGAACTCTGAGAACTTCTGGGTGATCCAGCCCGGGTCGACGCCCCGACCATCCTCGCGGATCGTCGGCAGGTTGGGGGCGAGCCCGATCAGCGTCAGGAATGCCGAGCTCGGCATTCCTTCCAGCTGATCCGGATGTTATGATTTGTGCAGGTTGAGAGACCTTTGGTCCAAAGAATTGGGGTAGGTTCATGAAGAAACCAGCAATCTGTGACAACTCCTGTTTTTTGACGACTTTATACATCGTTTTGAAAGGCGATTACGCCTCCTGAAACAATTCAAATCGAATAAGCAACATCGCAAAAATGTCTAACCGCTTCTCTTTTTTGGCGTTAGGTCAAAGGCGCGTATAATAATTGCTTATGAATTCGTATTGGACGTTGCTGGCCAAGAAAAGAAAAGCTCTCGGCAAAAGCCAAACCGACTTCGCTGCGGCTTTGTCCTATTCGGTTCAGGCCATCGCCAAATACGAAAAAGGCCAAGCCGAGATGAACGTGACGGTCCTATTGAAGACCGCCCGTTTCCTCGAAGTGGATCCCGACAGTCTTTTGGCGGGTGTCGACGCGAAAAATAATGACATCGCGGACACCACGGAATTCGATGAAAAACGCTTTGTGACCAATTGGCGGAACGCCCGCCTCCAAAAGGGCTTAAGCCAAGAAACGTTGGCGAAAGCCATCGGGATGACCCCTCGCAGCCTCAAAAACTATGAACGGGGTTCCTCCCGGCCTTCTTTTTCCACCTTCGCGGGTTATCTGAAAGCCGTAGGGATGAGTGCATCGACCTTCTTAAGCCAGGATCTGAAGAGTTCCGCCCCACTTCCCCAACCGAAAAAGGGTTTTCCCCGGTATTGGATTCTGCCGCTCGTTTTCTTGGTGATCTTGGGCGGGACCGGGGCCGGGCTTGGGGTTGTCCTTTATCAAAAGCATCAAGCCACGTCTTCTTTAAGCCAAACAAGTTCCGCTTTCTCTTCCCTTCCAGTCACCTCTTCTTCAAACGCCTCTAGTAACGCCCCTTCCCCCTCTTCGAGCGCAGAGGATTCCTCGACGAATGGCTCTTCATCTTCCTCGAGCAGCGTCGCTACCACCAGCACCGCGACGAGTGCCACGACCAGTGCGACCTCCAGCGTTTCTTCGAGCGCAGGGGATTCCTCGACGAATGGCGCTTCCTCTTCCTCGAGCAGCGTCTCCAATAATGGCGAAGTCGGGGTGGCTTTTTTGAAAACGCCTCTCTACTCGGGGATGGAGAGTTCTTTGCAGGTTTTCAACTATACCTGTGACACGAACGCCATTCAACCCGCCGTCGCATTCAGCTCCGATGGCAGCTTGCCCAGTCACTTCTATTGCGCTTCCAACGCGTTCTATCTCCCCTACGAACAAGGCGCAGGAACGCTTTTCGCTTGTCTTTACGACTACCAAACGAACCAATGCTTCACCACCCCAATCAGCGAAAAGGTCCTTTCCGGGGATGTTCCAACGAACCTCGATGCGGCGATCGCGGAATGCCAAAGCCATGCCTCAAGCGACTCGGACATGGCTAACGCCTATCAGACGAATGTGGCCAGCCCAGCCGGGGAGGCTTTCCGAACCCTCCGAGATTACGGCGCCAGCCAAGGCTATGTGATCCTCTCGGGGGCCACCTACACTTTCACCTCCTCCGCCAGCGATGCTTATCGCAAGGATCTTTTGGCGGCCGAAAGTAAGGAAATCGGGACCTCGATGATCGTGGATAACTATTCCCTATTGGCGAACGGTTATTCTTCGGACGTCACTTATCTCACGAAGCTCAAATATTGAAAACCCCTATCTTTTTTCCCTTAAAAAGAAAAAAGAGAGAGGCTTTTTTCGTTTTTGTGAAATCCAACATCGGGTCTTTCACCGATAATCAAAACGCTAATTAGCGCCAGTCTCAGCGGATTGGCAGGCGATCGCCATGGTTAAAGAAAGGAAGCCATGGAACAACATGAAAACCTTGCGTATTTCGGGGACGCTTTATCTTTATGAGCGCCTTCTCCAAGGGGAAAGTGTCTTTCCGAATGACGCCATCGAAGAACTGCAGGTCTCCCCGACCACCTTCAAAAGGATGATCTCGGACTTGCGTTGCTATTTGATGGAACGCCACCCGGAAAAAGAGCTGGTCTATCATTCTCTTAATCGTTGCTATCGCCTGGAATATCTGAAATAAGGGGCTCGGCCAAATGCTGACCCAGTGACGTTTCTATAATGCTAAAAATAAGGAGGACATATTTATGTCTCAAAATTCTCAAGTCAAGCGCGTCGGGCCCAAGAACCTGACCCTAAACCGCGTCGCCATCATCGGGGGAGCGGCTCTTCTCGTCGGCGGGTTGATTCTCATTGGCATCGCGGCTCTCCAAACGAACGGCACAGGGCTATTTGTCATTGGAGCGATCGCCGCGTTATTCGGCGGGGCGGACATCGTCGGTGGCTTATTGGAAACCCGTCACTACCACCGGACGCATTGCAAGCAGTGCGGTCACTTATTGGAGATCACCGACATGACCTATGGCGGAATGTCGATTAAAAACCGGGCCGGAGAGCATTATAACGGCACCGACCGCAAAGAGGACGTCGAGTTCGACTGCAAGTGCCCGAACTGTGGCTGTGAAAGTCACTTCACGGAGACCTTCACCACCGGCACGATCGACAAGAATGGAAACACTCACATCGATAGCCTCAATGCCCTCGTCAAGAAGTACTGGAAATACAAAAAATGAAACTCGCCTCACACCCACGGCCGACTTTGGAGAGCCTACTGGTCGAAAGCACGATCCCGAATGACGAAAAAGCGGCGTTGGACGTGGAGTACCGAAAATTGGCGTCGCTGCTTCCTTTTCCCCAGCAAAAAGACGATGAGATCCTGTTAAAGAAACTGCCAGGGTTTTGTCGCTTCGCTTCTCCGAAAAAGATGCTCGAAAGACTCTTGGACTATCTTTGCAAGCACTTCTCGGTGGCCCGAGGGTATCTCCAAAGCGAGTTTCTCGAAGAGTATCAAGGTGAAACGCATGACGTGGGATATTTCGAAGCGAATTCCGCCTTTGGCGGACGGATCGTCGTCAAGAAAATCAGCCATGGCGACGGTTATCTCTACGCTGCGATTCTCATCCATGAGTTCATGCATTTCTTGATGCACCATTACGAAGTGGACCTCAGCGAGGTGGATTCTGAAGAGCAAGAGGAAGAGCTTCTCACCGACATGATGGCGATTTTCACCGGCTACGGAAAAATCATGACATTGGCCTATTTCCCTATCCAAGATAAGGACCATCCTCATCTGTTTGAATATGACGATTCCGCGATCGGCTATCTGGACTCCGAACAATGCGCCTATCTTGAAAGACAGTATGTCCTCTTGGTAGACGCGCGCATCCAATAAAACAAAAGAAAAGCGACCTCACGGCCGCTTTTTTTGCGTTCGGTTTGACTTCGCGTGATCGAGCTTTTTCGTCTCCTAAATCAGTTCGGAGGTGTGATCGATCCCGAGTTTCTTTAGCCTCGAGCCATCCCCCTCAGCGAGAATGACGCTGGATGAAATGGGACGCCCCGCCGTTTGGGAAGTTAGGCCATCGCGAATTCCGCCAGCGGATTGGTGACGGTGACAAGGCGTTGCCGCTCACTGCGATTGGTGTCGTTGGCTTTCAAAAGCAGAAAAGAGGAAGGCAAGGCCTCGAAGAAAAGAGGTCTATCGGGACTTCGGCTCAGCCTTTTCCGGCTCTTTCTTTTTCCACCAGCCGCCTTGGTAATGGACCAGATCCCAATGCGACGGAACGAAATAGACCGAACTTGAACTTTTTTCGGGCATCGGAAGCAGGATGTGCACTTCCGCCGGGTTCCGTTTGGCCACGACCCAATGCGGATTCGAAATGGCCCCGAGGCAGTTGCAAACGCCATAGATCACGGAATATAGAGGAGAGAGGAGGATGGCGTCCCACATCCCTTTTAAGGAATAGCCAAGCCCTAGTTTGCGGGCATCAAGGAAGAGGGCGATGAAGCTCTGCCAAAGGCAGAACGCGCTCATCTCAAGGATGACTTTCCACGCCATATCCAACAAGGAGATGAGGGCGTTATAGCCCAAGATGTTGAGTTGATCAAACGTGTTATACATCCCCACGGATTGATGGAGATTGATCATGCCCGAATAGGAAGGGATCGCGTAATCAGCCCCAAAGAAGAAATGGCAATGGTTAATCAAATCGGCCATGTAATTGAAATAGCCCATCGAAAAGACGTGGACCCCATTCATCTGGAGAAGCATGAGAATGGCCCACGAGGCGTAATAGAGAGGGAACCAGGTGAAGCAAACGACCGAAACCGGATTGAAGCCCACGGAAATGAGCATATCGAGGTACATGGGATTGCCGGTTCGGAAGAAAAGGACGATCATCCGCCAACCATCGGTGAAATACATTCGGTTGAGCGTGCTGCCAAGCCGGGTCAGCCGCTTGCGGGTATCAGCGAAGGAAGAAGGCTGATCTTCATAGACGATCGCGTCGGTATTGAAATAGCATTTGTAGCCGTCGAAGAGCCGGCGCCAGGCAAACTCAGCATCTTCGCAACCGGTCAAGCAATCCCAGCCATCGATCTTCGTTAAGACCGAGCGGGCGATCGATAAGCCCGGTCCGGTCGTCATCGCGGTGGCGTGGCAAAACTGGCGGAAGGTATTTTGAATCCGCGAATCCTTGGTGTAGAAGAGGGCGCATTCTTTGGTCCAGATGTTCTGCTTGAGGTTCGAAGCGGCTTCATAAGACCGGATGATGAGGGCCCCGGCATCAAAGGAGTTGTTCATCTCCTTGAGGAAGGACTTGCACGGGATGTTGTCGGCGTCGAAACGGATGAAAAGCTCGGCGGTCGGGTTGTCCTTCAAGATATGCTGAAAGCCATAGATCAAAGGATAGGCGGGCTTATCGTGATGGGGATCGGGATCATGGAGTTCATAGACGATCGCGCCAGCCTCCCGGGCCTTTTTCGCGGTATCGTCCGTGCAATTATGCGCGCAGACATAGACCTTATATTTCGCGCGGGGGTAATCGAGTTCGTTCATGAGGAAATGCACGGTCGTGCCGATCACGCTGCCCTCATTATGGGCGGCGATCAAAATCGCGATCTCGTGTTCTTTTTTCGCCGGTTTCCAATGGCGGCAGCGGATAAAGAAGAACAAATAGAAAAGCCCTTGGGGCAAGAAAGAAATCGTCACGAAAATGATGACGAGGGCGTTGACCCAATAGAGGACGATGTAGAGAGAGTCGACACCATTCATGGCTTTTTCCTGGCCTTGGGGATAAAAGGGTCCCAAGCCGAGAGTTACGTCGAGGCGAATACCCGTGAGAAGCGAAAGAGGTTCGGCAAGGCCCTCGACGCCGCCGGACTCGTATTTCCGAAGCCACTTCCAGAAAACCGATTTAAAGATCCTTTTTCCGCCTCGAATTCCTTCTCGGAGACCGCGCTCGACTTGAATCGCTCGATGAGGCCGGCCACGTTTCCCTGAAGATTTTGATAATGAAAGCCGTAATCAAAGCCATGATAGCTTTCGGCCCCAAATAACGCGGCCATTTGAGCGGGTACCGCATACACCGCCGGATCGACCGATGAGCACACGACCAGGCCGCGTTCCGTGTTTGATTTCGCATCCGCTATCCCTTCGCCCAAGGTGCCATCGAGTTGGAGCGAGCTCTTGTTTAAATCCACCACAGCGTATGTCTCATCCCGTTTCCAGTTGAGGGGATTGATTCATAAAAGTTTCCCCATCCATCTTTTTTCAAGATACCTCGTGTATCAATCCACGGGGTCGGTTTTTTGTCTACTGGGATCCTTCCGGAACCGGAACGAGGGGAAGAACGGCTTCAAGGTTGAAGACTCCATTTTCAAAGGTGAAAGAAAGAAAACCCCCGTGATCGTTCAGGATATCGGCGACATTATGGCAACCTAACCCTTCGCTTCCATTTTCTCGCAGCGGGAAATCGTTTTTGAAAAGGACCGGGGCCGAAGAATTGGCGATGGTAAAAGCGAAGAAGCCTTTTTTCTTTTTGCCCTCGAACCGAACAAAAGGAGCCTTCGTTCCCGAGGCCTTGGCCCCCGTGAGGGCATTTTCGAGAAGATTGGCGAAGAGAGCGATCACTTCGGAATCACGCAGAACGAGTTCGGAAGGCACCACGATATCCCAGGTGAAGGTTATTCCCGTTTCTTTAGCCTTCTCTTCGCTTCGGCGAACTAACGAATCCAAAGCGAAATTGCCGGTATGGACCAAATGAGGAAGCGAACTGATTTCCTGACGGTAATTGATGAGATAGCGTTCCGCCTCCTCCGCTTTTCCTTCCTGCAGGAGTTCCGCGAGATAACCCAGGTGATGATGAAGGTCATGTCGGGCTTTGGCATCCTTTTCTTTTTGGAGCGACTCCGCTTCAATCGCTTTTTCCATCCCTTCGAGCTTGAGCCGCATCTCTTCTTCCTCTTCCTTCCGCCGCTCCTGCCGGATCAAATTATGGATGAAACGGCGAATCAAAAGATCGACCGTGGGGATAAATAAACCGCAATAAGCGAGGAGCCAATGAATCGAGGGATCCCGGAGGTACCAGGCCGAAGGAACCGCTCCGACAAATAAGAGAAGGAAAAAGAGGGCCACTTCGAGCAAGCAGGGATAGAGAAACTGCTTGCCGATCCATTTTTTATCCTCGAGGAGCCGATCGTGGAGAAAATGATGGACCAAGGCGCTCGCCACCGGAATCAAAAGGAGGCGAAGACTGAAATACACTCCATTGGACCAATAAGGGGAGGGGAGGATCCGCAAAAAGATTTCGCTGAAGACGTTAATCAGAAAATAAAAGGTCGCCACCAGGGCGAAAACAAACAGGGTGTACCAAACATTGTCGTGAAATAACCAAAGGAAGAGGGCGGCGTAGCAGAAGGTCAAGATCGGAAAGTAGAGGGCGGCGATCAAGGTATAATCCGGCGAGGAAAAGTGGAAAGCGACCCCGACGAGGGCGGAACCCACTAAGGCGATCAAGGTGGCGAAAAGGAACACTTTTCCTTTCTTCACCCCGCGAAAATCGAAGAGAGCACACGACATCGAAATCAATAAGGCCGAGGAAATAAGGCAACGGAGGCTGACCAGGAGATCCTGAAGGATCGCTTCATCCATATGATGACTATAACAAGGGCCTCATCTCTCGGGATGGAAGGAGGGATGAAACATCCTTTTGCTGATACGAAAGAAGGAAGGATCGAAGTGGAAGCAACCTCCCCCACCATTTCCGTTCGATCGGAGATTTCGCAAAAAAAGTCGAGAAAGCTCGCCTTCCCTTTGCGGTTCGGCGGATGCAACGCTACCTCAAGGGGCAAACGAAAGGAGACATCACCCTCGGGGCTTTGAGCGAGGTTTCCTGCTATTCGCCTTGGCATTCTTCTCGTCTCTTTAAAGAGGCTTTGGGGATCGCTCCCGTCGCTTATCTTCGGCGGCTCCGCCTTTCCGAAAGTGCCTTGCTTCTCCGCGATGAGAAACGGAGTATCCTCGACGTTGCCCTCCGCTATGGCTACCGTAGCGTGGACGGTTACCAGCGTTCCTTCAAAAAGGAATTTGGGATTAACCCCCCCGAGCTTATGCCAAAAACCCTACCCCCCTCCCCTTATTTATCCCTTACGACGTCGAAATACCCGAAGAAAGGAAACCGATTAGGGAAACGAAAAACATCTTCATCAGTCTCATTGAAAAGTCAGAGCGTCTCTTGTTGTACAAACCAGGAAGCGAAGGCCAAGACGATTATTGGGAATACGCTAGCGCCGTCGGCTGCGATCTCTGGGGAATCCTCGTCAGCCTCAAATCCCTGGGCGAACCGGTCTGCCTTTATCTTCCGAAAAGCCTCCAAATCAAAGGTGAATCTTCCTATGTCCAAGGGGTGGAAGAACCTCTCGATTATTCGGGGCCGCTCCCCGCAGGCTTCAAAAAACGGATTCTCCCGCCTGCCCTTTTTCTCCTTTTCCAAGGTGAGCCCTTCAAAGAGGAAGAGTATCAAGAAGCCATCGTCTCCCTTAAAAAGGCGATCGATGCTTACGACCCGAAACCGCTCGGCTATCGAAAGAAGAGCGCGGGCCTTCGGATCCCATTGGAGCCGCGGGGGAAGCGGGGTTATCTCGAACTGATCGAAGTGGAGAGGCTTTAACCGTCCTCCCCTGATTAACTAAAAGCCATTAGATTCTCCTAAGGCTTCGAATAAAGGGGGCCTAAGTTTTCGATTTCCGACGAGCCGTTCCACCATCGTGAATGAAAGAAGAAAAAGGAGAGCCTCGAACCGAGGGACGGGATTCGAGGCTCTCGCGGTGGACGCTAATCGGGTGGTAGGACGTTAGCCCCTACTTCTTTTTAGTTTAGGCGATGACGGTATACTCGAAGGTGAAACTGAAGGCCAGATAATGGACCGTCGCGATCGCGGAAGCGACTGGGGTCGCGGTCTCAAAGCCCTCCAGACTCACCTGGGGGCTCTGAACGAAACCGGTACCAGCCGAATGCTTGCTACCGCCGGCATCGACGAAGCTATAGAGAAGCTTGAGGGCCGCTAGGGAGAAGGCTTCGCCCACGTGGTAGGTCGTTTTGAGATAGGGCATGTATTCGACAATGCTCTCGACCACGCAGGCGCTGGGATCGACGACATTGAGCCGGACATCGAACGTCGTCCCATAACCATGGGCGGAGTAAGTCTTGATGCCGAGAGAATCGGGACTGATGCCGAGTGTGGATATCGTCGGATAGAGGTACTCCAGAGTGATTTCGTCATCATTGACGCCATCAATCATTTTGTAGACGGAGATAACACTGTCGCCATGCTGGATCACATAATTCGTCTGCTCTTGGGTCGAATAATAGACTTCCGAGAGAGCGAAGATCTTTACCTTCATGACCCCATAGATGGTGAGAGAAGAGGAGAGACGGTAGGCCAATAAGAGATAGGCGTTTCCAACCGCCGAACTCGAGAGAGTCAAAGTCAAGGCCGGATCGGAGAAGGCGACGGTGCGGGCGGTCCGATCATCTTCGAAGAAGGGGATGTTCGAGACGTTATACGTTTTGAGTTGCTCTAGGCTGACCCCTTCTTGGAGATAGAGGACACGGTTCTGGGCGCTCGCTTCGCCATGGGGAGAGGAAACGCCAGGATAGAAATCCGGATCGATTCCGATGAAGGTCTCGACCACATCGTAGCCGAACTCGTAGGCGTAGGTATCGCCAGCGCTGCTCGAAAGAGTGAAGGTTCCGCGGTGGAATCCGAGTTCACTCGCTGGGGCGACGATGTTGGAGATCGAGAAGGTGAGCGGAGTCGAGTCCCCGACCAATTCCGGAGTCGGAATTCCTTGATCGCCCGTATCGATGTCGAAGGCTTTTGGCATCAGAACGGCTCCCCGACGAATGATGGGGTCTTTGAGAAAAACATCGACATCCGGTTTCGCGAGGGTAGGAGTGAAGACGCTCATGACCGTGGCGGCCAAACTCTTGAGATAATCGCTAATCGTCTTTTTGCTCTCACTCTTAGAAAAATCGAGGGCGGACCAGCTGATGATCGCGTTATAAACGGTTTCGTAGGAGAGACCGAGGTTGGTGAAGAGGGCGCTTAAACTCGCCTGTTCGGCCGCACTTAATGTGGCGTAAGAACGATCGTAGAGTGAGATCAGTTGGGAGATCGGATTGACTGGGGTCGCGCTTTGAGCTTTGTTAATGGCTTCCAGGTCGGCTTTGGAGAATTTGTTGGCCAGCGTTCCAACGAGTTTGATCACCACGGCGAGCATATCTCCGGTGACCACATTCTTCTTGGATTCGATGAAGTTAAGAAGGGCGTCGTAATAGGTGTTATTGATGGCTTTGGAGCGGAAGAAGACGCCCTTCTTCGCGGTGACGAAAGCCTTGATAAGCCAAGCGGCGTGATCGTGGATCGCGGCCCAACTCCCTTTGGTGATTTTGAAGGAGAGGACCCAGGTGCCAAGATGATTGATGATACTGAGCGGGTTCGCTTTTAACGCCGCTTGTTTGTCTTTAACTTCCTGGCCATAGGGCAAATCCTCATTTTCGATCGCGAGGGCCAAGGAGGCGAGTGCCAAGACTTTCTCTTCGTTCGAGAAGACCTTGATCGCATTAAGGAGTAAAGAATGGATGGCCCGACCGAGGGCCAAAACGAGCGGAGTCGTCAAGGTGATTCTGCCTTCTTCGATTCCTTCTTGATACGGATGAAGTCCATCGAAATAGGTGGCGTATTGATCGAACTGGGTTTTGAAACCGGGGAAGGAGGCGGAGAAGGCGTTCATCGCGCCTTGATAATCTTCCGAGGTTTTTAAGCCGAAGATGAGGCCGGAAGGAATTTGGCCTTTGCTGGTGTCGGTTTGTAAGAGGGTCACCACTTCCTGTAACAAATACCCGATCTGGTCCCCATCAATCGAATTCAAAGCCGTCTCTAAACGGGGGAAGAAAGCGGTAAAGGAAGTGGAAGCGGCCGCATAAGAGCTCGCGAGGAAGCCGCTCTTAAGGTCAGTCGCAGCGGCCAGCAATAAATCGATTTGATTCGCGCTGAGATAGGATTTGACGATGAGGTTCTTCACGATCGCGATGGTGCTCGAAGGGATCTCGCTAACGGAAGTGACGTCTTCCTTAACGAGTTTGGCGATCTTGAGCACTTCCTCATCGCTCGCGGTCACGGCCGGATGGGAAAGAGCGGCGGCCGTAAGGTCGAGTTCCTCTCCTTCGATCGGGGGCTCACTTGTGGTCTGACTCGTGGTTTGACTACTCGTCACGAGGGCGGAGTTCGAATTGGCCGACGTTCCACAGCCGCTCAGAATCCCAAAGCTGAGTAGCAAGGTGAGGATGGGCAGCAGAATTTTACGTTTGCCTATCATATAAAAGGCTCCTTTAAGTGAACATTAGCAAACCCTCCTCTAGTAGGACAACAAGGCTCCAAGACCCAAAAATTCGTAAATGCAACAATAAGATAGATTCTATGGTTGTTTTTGATTCAGTGTAAAATGTAGAGGGTCCTCGCGGGCAGGCGCGCGAGGACCCTAGAAAGAATAGACAGCATCGTTTATTTTTACATATCGTTAACAAAGCTTTGCCCATTTCATTATCGAGAGGTAAGGACGAGAAAAAGTCTTCTTTTAACGGACGACTAGACTCGGACATGAAGGCCGAAAATCAGGCGAACCAATGGACTCCGGCTTATTCTAGTGAATCCCTTTCTCACCAAAATACCAAGGACAAGCCATGAGTCTAGTCTTTCTTGAGATAGGCCTGCTTCTAAGGACAAAGAAACGATCGAGGAAATCATGAACCAGCCCTTTCAAATCGTTCAATTTGAAGCGATGCTGAACCCGCTTCCGATCGCGGGCTTTCATCCCCATTACTTCCAACTTCCGGCTTAAACGTTGAAGGGGAGAGTAGTTTTAACCTGCCCTTGCGGGTCATTTGACAAGAAAAGGGGATGCATCCCTTTTTGGCTAGCGTAAAATGAACAAAATGAAGACCGTAATCATCCGCCAAGAAGAGAAAGCCGATTACCCCGGAAGCGAAGCGATGGTGCGCCGGGCATTTTATAACCGCCAAAATCCGGGATGCGTCGAACATTATCTTCTCCATATCCTAAGGGAAAGCTCCGATTATCTTCCCGCTTATTCTTTCCTCGCCGAAGTAGAAGGAAGAATCGTGGGAGCGATCTATTTCAGCAAAGCCTTCATCAAAACCGCAAAGGGCGATGTCCCGATCGTAACCTTTGGTCCTCTTGCCGTTGACCCCCTCTATCAGGGATTAGGGATTGGACGGCAGCTATTCGAGAAGAGCGTGTCGCTTCTCCGAAAGAGTCCCTATCCCGGAATCGCAATCTATGGGGAGCCGAACTACTACCCGCGATTAGGGTTCCAACGGGCCAAACTTTTTGGCATCACCGATCCCGAGGGCAATGTCTATGACCCCCTCATGGTCTATGAGTTACGAAAAGATGGATTCAAAGGCGTTCAAGGCCAGCTCTTTGAATCGCCCATTTTTGAAAAAGGAAACGAGCCCAAAGCCGTGGCGGCCTTCGATCTCCTCTTCCCACCCTACCCGAAACTGAAAGTCCCGGCCCAGTGGCTTCATGAAACCAATCTAGGGCAAGTCGAAAAGATCGAAGGGTCGCTTTATCAAATCCGTTTTTGGGAGATTCTAATCCCGGCGAAGCTCGCTGAAGGCTATGCCGCAAGAACCCCGCAGGTCGGCGATTACATCACGTTCTTCTGGAAACGGAACGCCATCAGCCTGATTCAAACGCTCGAGATCCCAGAATAAGGAAACCTCTTTCGGCCGAAGAAAGGGGTTATTAGAGGCAAAGGCCTCACCTTGAGACGAACGGGGATTTCGGAGAAAAAAAGGTAGAAAAAAAATCGGGCGCCGGTTTGCGGGAGCCCGATTCTTTCTTTGCCTTATTTACGGCGGACCGGCAGCCAAATCTCACTCTGGTAATGGGGATCGTCCATCGGCATGTCGCTATAGAACTCGATGTCGATGTTTTCCGATAACTCGTATTCGGTGTGGGCTGGTAACCATTCGTGCCAGATCGCGGTGTTGACCGACTGCATCGAACCCGGAAGCGGGCCGACACATTTGAACTTCGCCCAAAGCGAGGCCGGGATCTTTCGGGTCTTAAAGCCTTCCGGGACCTTCTCACCATGGTATTCCCCGGCGATCAGGTACTCGAAATCCGCTTTCCCGTCATTGACACAGACGCCATAGATCCCGATTCGGGCTTTCTTCACGAGCGGGAAATGGGGATACGACGGCCGGCAGATCTTTTGGATGGTTTCGCCCCAAAAGGCGGGGATTTTGCCATAGGCTTCATCGAAAGAGAAGCGACGGCTCACTCCGATAATCTCGAACTCTTTCATCTCAACGATTTGATAATCCATCTGATGTCCTCCTTGGATTAACGACGACACCACTAACGGCAAGAACGGCTTGATCTTGGCGTGGTCTTTCCGCGCTTGGTTAGGCGTAACTCCGGCGAAGCGGGAAAAAGCCTTGCTGAAGCCTTCAGGGGTCGCATAGTGGTATTGATAGGCCACGTCGATGATCTTGCGCGAAGGGTCGGCTGAGAGGTCGAGGATGGCTTGATAGAGCTGGCGATCCCGGATATATTCCGTGAGGCTCAGCCCAGTGACGCCCTTCCAAATCCGCATGAAATGGTAAGGCGAGATGGCCACGTGCTCAGCCACATCCGCATAGGAAAGACCATCCTCGAGATGGTTTTCGATATAGCGGACGGCTTCGTTTAGGGTTTCGATGTAGTCCATGGCCATATCATAGGGTGAAGAATTTCACCGTTCTTGTCAATTCTTGCTCTTTTTAATCCATCGAAGAAGATAGGGCCTTCCCGGTTATTCCTTGCCCTTTTCCCGGTTTGGTCCCATTCCATCGATTTGACCAGCCCGAATCAAAGCTTCTTTCGTTAAGAAAGCCCCGATGATGTTATAAAGAATCGTGGTCGAGAGGATGGCACAGACGACGATATCGCCATAGCTATATCCTCCCGCGAAGGGGGCAGTCAGTTGTTGACCACTCGTGGTCGCTAAGCCAATCGCGACCCCGGCTTGAGGAAGTAGCATCAGCCCCAAGTACTTGCGAATCATCGGGTCGCAGTTCTTTTCACTGAAACTCCCGAGATATGCCCCGACCCACTTTCCAAGGGACCGCATGAAGAAATAGAGAATCGCCAAAGGAAGAAACATGAGAAGAAGGGCCGGATCGCGGTAATAAATCGACATGTCGAGTTGCGCGCCCGAAATCAAGAAGAACATCATGAAAAGAGGCGGGGTGAAATAGTCGACCCGTTCGATCACCGCCGCGGCTTGCTTCTCTTCGTTGCAGTAGACCGCTCCGACCATCATCGCGGCCAATAAGGGCGATATTTGGAATTCCTGAAGCGGCGAGGAAACAGGGAAAAGATGGAAAGAGGAGATCCCGGCGATTCCAAGCGAGACAGCCAAAATCCCAATTAGCCGATTGTTCCGACTTTTAAAAAAGTGGTTCGCTCCGACTAAAAGCCACCCTAAGCCAAAACCAAGAAGCAAAGATAAGCCGATATCCATCAGTGGTACGATCAGGAGCGAATACACATCCACGCTCCCCCCGGATAAGGCTTTGGCTAAAGAGAAAAAGAGGGCGAACAGGATGAGGGCCACCGCATCATCCAAGGCCACAACCGGAAGGAGGGTATCGACGACGCGGCCATGGGCTTTATATTGGCGGATCACCAAGACCGTCGCGGCCGGGGCCGTCGCCGAAGCGATCGCGGAAAGGGTGAGAATGATCGGCCAGGGGAATTGGGACGGGGCAATGAAATGGGCGGTCATCAAACCCAAGAAGACCATGAGGCTGCCCCCAAGGGCCTCCGTGAAGGCCGTAATGAGGATTCGCTTCCCCGTTTTCCGAAGGGCTTTCTTATCGAAGGATTGCCCAATCGTGAAGGCGATGAAGGATAACGCGACCGAAGAAAGCCAAGAGATGTCGAGGGTTGGAACCGTGGGATTTCCGGCGGCTAAAGGACTGCCGAAAAGGACGTGGAGACCCAAAAAGTCGGAGGCTTGGAGGCCTTGATCCACGATCGCACCCAGCACGAACGGCCCAAAGAGAATCCCCGAGACCAAATAGCCGGTGACATTAGGAAAATGAATGAGCTTCATGAGGCGAGAAGAGAGAAGGCCAATTCCCAAAAACGCCATCACATAAAGCAACGTAAACGCCAAAGCGCTGCTCATAAGAAAACCTTAGAAAGAACCTTCGTAAAAACTGAGGGGCCACATAAAGATGCCACCCCGAATTTTTTTGAAAGATCCCGTGAAATCCCTGATGATTTTCGCCACCTCATCGAATTGGCCTTCTTTGAGGACGAGGAAAAACGTCGGATTGCTGCCCTTCGTCAGAGCTAGCGCGTTGGTTAAGGATAGAACCGGAGGTTCATCCTCGTTTAAGGTGGAGTTAAAAAGCGAATTGATGGAAGATCCGTTGAGCGCGGTGCCGTTATATCCCTTTTGGTGAAGATCCAAAAGAAGGGTATCGATTTTGGCCCCGGATTCAAAGACCGCATAGAGAACATAGTTCATGATTTCTTTTTGATTTCCTTTTTTATGGGGGTCGGAAGCAAAAAAAGGAAATGAGGTTAAGGAACCACGAAGAAGACAAGGAAAGGCCAAGGTAAAAGATGCTCGCTTCCGAGGTTGATGGCCTTAGAGAGTGCCCGTTCTTTCGAGGCGTTTTCCCACATAGCCTAATTAAGGCATAGCGGCGGGACGTCTTCAAGCCCAAACCGTCTCATTGTTATGAGGTTGGCATAAACGAAGGAAAACGAATAAAGAGACCGTACGAATGGAGGGACACCTCATAAAAAAGTCCCCCGGTTCAGCGCCGGAGGACTTTCGTTTTCGTGGAGGATTAATAGTTGGCTTTATTGGCCGAACCAAAGAGCATGACTTTTTCTCTCACCTTGGCCCGGATGGCTTCGCAACCCGGCTTCAAAAGCTTGCGCGGATCGTAGCCCTTTTCGAGGTTTTCGGCGGTCGGATCGGCTTTGCCGGCTTTGCAATAAGCGATGGTCGCTTCCGCAAAGACGAGCTGGCAGTCCGTGTTAACATTGATCTTGCTGACGCCATGAGCGATTGCTTCACGAATTTGATCATCGGGGATACCGGTTCCGCCATGGAGAACGAGCGGAATGTTGTTGGTGGCTTTGTTGATCTTCTCCAGCGCATCGATATGAAGACCCTTCCAATCGACCGGGTAAATGCCGTGGATGTTGCCGATGCCAGCCGCTAAGAAATCAATTCCTAACGAGACGATTTTGGCGCATTCTTTCGGATCGGCGACTTCGCCATCGGCGGTCACACCGTCTTCGGTTCCACCAATCGCTCCGACTTCCGCTTCAATCGATAAGCCTTTATCGTGAGCAAGCTTGACCAATTCTTGGGTCTTGGCAATGTTCTCTTCTAACGGGAAATGGCTGCCATCGAACATGATGGAAGTGAAACCCGCTTCGATGCAGGCTTTGGCGGCCTCATAGTCGCCATGATCCAAATGAAGCACGACCGGAACGGTGATGCCGAGTGAACGGTCCATCGCCTTCACCATCGCGACCACGACCGGGTAGCCGCCCATATACTTGGCCGCTCCCATCGAGACTCCGAGGATGACCGGGGCCTTCAAGGCTTCGGCTTCCAAAAGAACTGACTTGGTCCATTCCAAATTGTTGATGTTGAATTGACCGACGGCGTAGTGGCCGTCCCGCGCCGCTTCGAGCATTCTTGTCGCATTGACTAACATGAGATATTCCTCCTAAGAATAATCTGCGTTGTTATTATGCCACGAATGCCCTAAGAGTTTGATAAGGAAAAGAGAATTCATGATTAAGACGTTAACGAGGTCGGCTTCTTTTGGCCTTTCCGTTCATGGAAGAAGGCGTACATCATAAAGAAGCCTCCGAACATCGCATAGATGAGAAAGAAAACATAGAGCAAAGCCGTCATGATTCCGATGAGGAGGCCGGCGAGGGTATCGGAGCGGAGGGCGAGTTCAAGCACGCTGATCCCTAAGCCTAAAACAATCAGAACCCACAAAACGACAAAAATGGCGATCTGGCGCTTGCCCGTTAAATCATAACGAGCGCGAATCTCTTCGATTTTCTTCATAGGTTTCTCCCTTATGTTCTACTTTTCTCAACTATAAAACGGAGGGTGAAATCGGTGAGCGTCTTATATTTCACTTTACTTTTTGAGTCAAACCGAAACGGAACCCCTCCACGGGGTCCTTCTTTTTGAATCGGGCCCCTACTCTCGCTTCATTAAGAGAGCGGGGCTTTGCCTAGTGAGCTTAGCCGCCGGCCCTAAAAGCAAGACGCCTAAGCAAAGGAAGATAACGGTGACAAAGAGCGCGGTTGCCCCAAAGGGGAAGCCGAGTAACGACACTCCAATCCCAGTCGAACTGGTGAAAGATGCGTTAAAGACCGGAATCGTAATTGCGGTCATAAGGAGCCCAAAGAAGATGCCGACTAGACTCACTGAAAGCGCCTCGAGAGCCAAGTAGAAATAGAGCAAGGGCAATGGAGCACCCAGTCCACAGAGCAGTCCCGCTTTCTTGCCCTTGCCCCGAAGCGAAAGCTGAGCAAATAAGGTCGAAAGCAAAATCGCGAAAAGGGCAACGGCGATCGCAAGGGCAAATAAGAGTCCCGAGAACGGGCGGAAAGTCATCGTGAGGGTGTCGTAGCAGGATAACGAGGAGCAGATCAAAAGGTAGCAGGGTTTTGAAACTTGGCAGTCCATATAGGTTTTGGCGAGAGCTTTAAGATGGGCTTGGTCCGGCATGATGGAAGCAAATCCACCGATATAGCGCCCTGAAGGATAGTAATTCCGGCAGGCTTCATAAAGCGTATTTCCTACCGCGATATCGAAGGTGAAAAAAGAATCGAGGATGACCCCGGCAAAGACCCCTTCTAACTTTTGGGATCCGCCTTGATACGTGAGGGCGAGTTTAACCGCGTGGTCCCCTACCGGCCCCATCGCGTCAAAGAGATTTTGAAGATAGGACGAGGTGATGGGAATCCCAGCTTCCCGTCCATAAATCGAACCGTTGGTGAAGCCTGACGCTAAAAGCGCATCCCCGAGCCGATCCCCGGCCGATGCCAAGTCGTAGGCGTAGTAGGAAGTGAGCAGATCCGCGTTCGCGCTATCGCGAAAATCGATGGGCTTCGCGATGATTCCCTTTTGATAAAGGTAGGCGTAGACCTCGTTTGCCCTGGAGCGAAGTTGACTTAGTCCGTCGCCGTTAGGAAGACCGTTCTTTTTCACGAAATCCGTGCAAGCCGATAAGGAAAGGACGCTGGTCTTATGGACGTTGACGTCGGAAAGAAGGACCGATCCTAATAAGGAAGGCACCGTTGGGATTTTATCGAGAGAAGGAAGATTAGGGAAACTCACAGCCGACCAGTCATAGAAAGGGCCTTGGAAGCTCACGTCGCCAAAAGCTTGACCCGCCGCTCCTAAAGGCAAATAAACCGCATTTTCATCGGAACGGAACGTCACGGCCGGCCCGCTTCCCTTCGTGGTCCAGCCCACCCGGTAAGACGAATCTCCGGCTACGACTTTGATGGATTCCTCGCTAGTAGGATCAAGATAAAAGCCGCCCACCCCGTCCGCGATCTTTTTGATGAGTGAAGCATGGACGAAGCCGGCCCGATGGAGCGAATGATCAAGCTCATTCGTGTAGGCTTGCTTCGCCGCACTTTCAAAAAAGCCCGCCGTATTTTTGAGGTCGTTGGGATAGGCGCTTTTGCGATATCCCGTATCGACGAGACCCACGATCTTCAGTTCATGATTGTTATGGCTGAGGGCGAAATAGGGCTCTTTCTTGAGAAACTCTTCTGGGGTTGCAATCTCCGCGGCCTCTAAGGAAGGATAATCCACGCTTCCCGGCCGATGGTAGACATAACCATGGCTTTGAAAGATCTCATATTGGCATAAGGGGATTGCGATCTCTTGATCGTTCGCGGGAAGCCGTCCGGCCGCTAGGCTCAAGTGGAGCTGTTCCAAGGTCTCGGACGACGCCATAACCGCATAGGTGAATTCCCCTTGGACGATGCTTTCCAAAGGATTGAGCTTCTTGGCTTCAGGATTATGGGAATAATAAGTCTGATCGTGGTCGCCATTTTGAACCGTCAAATAAAGAGGGACACAAGGTTGGCCTAACGCGGCTTCGGCGAAATCCTGATCCAAGGCGGAGCAGCCATATTCCTCCAAATTGCCGGCGGTCATTTTCGCGACCTGGCTCAGCACGAGATTGTTGGCGTTCGAGTCTTCGATGTTCTTCGCTAAGGTCGCGGGGGTGGATCCAATTCCTAGCCCTAAACTAAAACAGGCCATCAAGACCGAACAGGCAAGCAAAAGGGCGGGCAAAATCCCCTGGAAGGGTTTCCGTTTGAGCTGGGCTAAGCCCATCTTCGCCACGATTTTAAGGGGGAGGTGTATCGGCTTTTGGCAATTTCGAGGAACGGGCAAGACCGTTAATGTCCCTCGGGCTTCATCAGATATCACTCGGCCATCTTTGAGGGTGATAAGGCGATCCCCATATTGCCGGGCCGCCTGTTCATCGTGGCTCACCACAATCACGAGTCGAGTCGCCGCCACCGCTTTTAAAAGGCTAAAGACCATCGCGGACGAACCACTATCGAGCGCCCCAGTCGGCTCATCGGCTAAGACGACATCCGCGTCTTTCCAAAGGGCCCGAGCAATCGCGACGCGTTGCTGCTCACCTCCAGAAAGTTCATAGGCCTTTCGCTTCTCGAAATCTTTGAGATCGAGCGAAATAAGAAGATCGTGAATCTTTGGTTCCGCTGCTTTCATTGCGGCGGCTTTGGCTAGCAAAATATTGTCGAAGACGCTGAGGTCGGGATCGAGGTTATCGTTTTGAAAACAAAAGGCGATGCTGTCCCGCCGAAGTTCCCGGATTTTCGAAGCGGAAAAGGAAGCGGCTTTTTCTCCTTGGTAAGTAAAGCCCCCTTGATCGGGCTTAAGAAAGAAGCCGAGGAGATTGAGCAAGGTGCTTTTGCCCGCGCCGGACTTTCCGACGATAAAGACTAGCCCGTGATCAGGAAAACGGATCGTGACGTCTTTTAGGGCATCCACTCGCCTTTTCCCCGCGATCACAAAGCTTTTGGAAACATGGGATAACTCATACATGAGGTTGTTCTCCTTAAGAATGAAGTCCCGAAAAAGTCACGGGATTAGTTTCATCGTATTCCTAAGGAAGCTCATTTCGGTACAAGGGGTTCTTGTACATCGGATTTCGGGGTTTCTTGTGGACGGAACAGTATGAATGTTTGATTCAAAAAGTCAAAGAAAAAGTGAACGGTCGCATCAGGCGGAGCCGTTCACTTTTTTTATAGAGAAATCACAGCTCAGTCTTTCCGAGCGACGATCCCAAAGATGCCGCCAAGAACGTAGAAGACGTTTAAATCGATAATGCCAAGGACCAAGAAAAGGATATCCCAGCCTTTGCTGGATCCTTTCTTATAGGCGACCCGGGTCAAGACGATCAAAACAATCGAAATGACCAGCAACCAAATGCCTTCCCACAAGTTGCTCCAATTGAAACCATTGGTGAAATTCTCACCAAGGTTAACGTTGAGGCCACCTAAAATCGAGAAAACAATGATCACGATGCCACAAATCGCTACAATCCAGTTGAAGACATTGGCGATTTTGTACATCACTCTCGAAGCGTTTTCCATCTGATGTTTCTCCTTTCCAGCGCTAGTATAACCCTTTCACGAAACCAAAGAAGCCCCCTCGATTTCATTTTGGCAAAAATGGAAAATGAGAGGGGTTTCTTCACGATAATATTCGTTATTCTTTGGTGGGTGTGGTATGCTTGCTTGCCTTTAAAATGAAAACCAACGAATTATCTCTAACCGAACCTCTGCAAAAAGCCTTGGATGACTTGGGCTTTTCCGAGTTCACCGCCATTCAAGAAATGACCTTGCCACCGCTTCTTTCCGGTCATGACGTTTTGGCGGAGGCCCCGACGGGAACTGGCAAGACTTTAGCCTATGCCCTCCCGATGCTCGCCACCTGCGATTTAGCAAGCCCCGCGATTCAGGGTTTAGTGATCTGCCCGACCCGGGAATTAGCGATTCAAGTTGTGGCTGAACTCGAAAAATTCTCGAAATACCTCAAAGGGATCCATTTCGCGACTATCTATGGCGGTCAAAAGGTCGGAACTCAACTCCGTGAACTTCGGGCCAAACCTCAAATCGTCGTCGGAACCCCCGGCCGGCTTAACGACTTACTCGAACGGAAGATCATCGATCTCTCCGCCGTCCATTATCTCGTGCTCGATGAGTGCGATGAAATGCTCGATATGGGTTTCATCAAAGATGTGGATAAGATCGTGAAGAAAGTCACCAGCATTCACCAAACCGCTTTATTTTCTGCGACGATTTCCTCCGACATCAAAAAGGTGGCCCAACGTTACCTTAATTCCAGTGTAGAAACGTTCCAGATCAAGCGGACGTTGACCCAAGAAACCCAAATCGCCCAACGCTACATCCTCGTCCCAGAAAACGAGAAGAAAGAAACGATCGTAGCGTTGCTCTCCACCTTATCCTTCACCCGGGCTTTCGTCTTCTGCCGGACCAAACACAAGGTGATGCAGATCGCGAAGATTCTCCAAAAGAATACTTCGCACGCGATCACTTCGCTTCAAGGGAACCTCAGTCAGAACAAGCGCGATCAAGCGATGAAAGCTTTCCGTGATTATGATGCGAACGTCATGGTCGCGACCGATATCGCCGCCCGCGGAATTGACGTGAGCGATGTCGACCTCGTCGTGAACTATGACATCCCGGAGGAAGACGAGTTCTACCTTCATCGAATCGGCCGGACTGGTCGGGTCGATAAAACCGGGACCTCTTACACCTTCATCACTCCGTCCGAACGTGGAATGATCAAGAAGTATGAAAGCCTGACCCATTGCCCCTTAACCGCTTACGTCATTAATCAAGGAGACGTTATGAAACAGTATCTCGAAAACTTAGAGCCGAAGATGAAGGAAGACCTCACCGAAGAAAAGCAGGCGATAAACGATGCCTGTGCGGCTTTTTCCGCCAAGGAAGGTCACGAAGTCACCCCGCTCGATTTGGCCGCGCTTCTTCTGAAAGAGAAGATGGCGAACGGCCTAGCGAGTGAACCGAAAACCGCCCCCGCTTCTCACACCGAGTCGAATGGAAATCGTCCCGAGAAAAAGATTTTCACCACCGATAGCGATCACCAGCGTTTCTTTATTAACGTCGGCTTTCAAGATGGGGTCAATGAAGAGAAATTAAAAGACTTTATCATTCAAAACGTCCCTGGACTCGAAGATGATGATTTCACCGATGTGTTCCTTCGGACCACTTTCTCTTTCTTCGAACTCCCGAAAGATAAGACAATGGCGATCGTCGATCACCTCGAAAATCAAACCTTCGCTAATAAGAACATTCACGTTGAACGGACCGAGCGGCCCTCCAATACCTCGAGCAAACCCCAATCTTTCCATTCTCATCATGCCGAGGCGCCCTATCGGAAGAGCGAATCGCGTTCCTACGGATCTCACGAAAAGAATGACCATCAAAGCTATGGCAAGAAGCCCTACGGCAATAAACCCTATGGCCACAAGTCCTATGGCAAAAAGTCCTTCGGCCATTCATTCAAAAAGAAGTATTGAGTTCACCTTCACTAAACGAGACGGTTCCTCCAATCGTCTCGTTTTTCTTTACCGAACGAACGCTTCGAGCAAGCGATGCTATACTGAACTCGGTTCAATTTTTTGAACCATTGCTTATGGAAAACACCGAAATCAAACAGCTGGTTCAATCGTTCGCTTCTTGCCAAACGGTTTTGATCGCGTTAGGCGATGAAACGAGGATCCACATTTTGATGGAGATGCTGAAGATCGCCGCCACGAAAAAACGTTGCGAAGGAATGCGGGTGGGTGAAATCGCAAAGATATCCTCCTTGTCCCGTCCTGCGATCTCCCACCACATTAAGATCTTGAAAGAGGCTGGTATCATCCAATGCCATCATCTCGGAACGAAGAACTATTACTTCCTCGATCCCGATGACACCAAACTTCAAGATGTCATTCGAACGTTGAACCAAGCTTTGGCCATCAGCCAAAAGGAGAAAAAAGAACATGAGCATCCTTGATACGATGAAAGCCCGCCACGCCGTCCGATCCTACCTCGATAAACCGATCGAAGAGGAAAAGCAAAGGGCGTTAGCGGATCTGGTTACGGCCGCGAATCAGGAGAGCGGTCTTCACCTGCAATGCTGTTTTAATGAGCCGAAAGCCTTCGATACTTTCATGGCCCATTATGGCCACTTCGTCGGAGTGAAAAATTATCTGGCCCTGGTCGGACCGAAAAACGCGGAAGAAGCGATCGGCTACCAAGGCGAGAAGATCGTATTAGCCGCCCAAGCGATGGGACTCAATTCTTGCTGGGTCGCCTTGACCTATGGTAAAGGCAAAACCCCAGTTCAAATCGCAAAAGGTGAAAAACTCCACGCCGTGATTGCCTTAGGATATGGTGCTACTCAAGGCGTCCCCCATCCCATCAAAGACCCCAGCGTCTTCTCTTCGCTCACCGGAACTAAACCCATCTATTGGGATGACTCGGTTTTGGCTGTCTCGTTAGCCCCGACCGCGATGAATCAGCAGAAGTTTATGCTGACCTGCACGAATGGCATCCCCGCCCTTAAAGTCCGGGGCAGCGGATTCTATACGAAAATCGATCTCGGAATCGTTCGTTATCATTTCGAAGCGGTCAGTGGCGTGAAGCTGCATGAGTGAACTCGCGGTTCAAATCTTTCAAACCGGAACCGTCGGAGTCGATAAAGCCGTCCCCAATCGCGGTGTCTCAAAGAATCCATTAGCCTATATTGGTCTCCTCCGGAGCCCTAAAAACCATATCACTATCCCCGTGAAATGCTTTTTGATCCGTCATCCGAACGGCCAATGCCTGCTCGTCGATACCGGCTGGGACAAGGCGGTTCGAACCCACCCGATTCAGGCGATCACTTTCCCCATGTGGGTCGCCTCAAAGCCCGTCTTGCCGAAAGGCCAAGCGATCGATGAGCAACTCGCCTCAGTCGGCTTAACGCCTTCGGATCTTTCTGGCGTTCTTATGACCCATATGGATATTGATCATGACTCGGGGCTGACCCTGGTCAAAAAGGCTCTCCACATCTATGTGAGCCCTGAAGAAATTAAAGCCTTGCACTCCCACCAAGCCCGTTATGTTAAAAAGCCCTATCGCGGAATCCCGCTCACTCCGATTCGCTGGACTGGGGATTATGGTCCGTTCCATCATTCTTGGGATATCTTTGAGGACGGCAGCGTGATTGCCTTTTTGACGCCGGGTCATAGCGAGGGTTCCCTCTGCATCAAGGTCCAACGGGGTTCAAAGTTCCTTCTGATTGTCGGAGACTCGGGCTATAACGAAGATTCTTGGGAACATCTCAATTTGCCGGGACCCGTGTATTCGAAAAAGGATGTTCTGACGACCCTCAGTTGGATTGCAAGGCAGCGGAAATCCCCCGATTGTCTCGCCGTATTGTGCGCTCATGATCCTAGCGAAAAAACGAAACCTCAAATCTTCACTCTTTGACCTTTTTTCATCGGCCTGAAGTTTCCGTCTTTTCTTTTTCTTAAGAAAACCCAACAAAAAGAGGGCTATGCTTTGTTAATACGATGTTAGGAACTTCTCGTTCCATTTCATCGAGGCCCTTATGAAAAAGAAAACAGCTCTAAAATTGTCAATCGCGGTTCTCCCGCTCCTTTTAGCTTCTTGCTCGGCTTTTGATTTCACGAAGAGCACGTCCGTAGGAACCAGCACGGGTAATGCAACCCAAACCGGTACCAGTTCGACGGCGACCACGAGCACTACCAATGAAACCTCCATCGACGCTACGACGAGCACCACGACATCGACTGAGTCGACTTCTTCAAACGAAACGTCTACCGCGACTTCTTCCAAGACCTCAAGCACCACTTCCGTGGATCCCGATGTTGGAGGAACGATTGTTCTTTCCGATTCGGGTTCGACCGTTTCTGGTAAGGGCGCAACCGTGAATGGCTCCACCGTCACGATCAGCCAGGCTTCGACTTGGAGCGTTTCTGGTTCCTTATCGAATGGAACGATTCTGATCGATGCCGATGATGACGGAACAGTTGAGCTCGACCTCAATGGGGTTTCGATTACAAAGAGCGGAACCTTAACCTACGCTCCGATTTCTTCAATCAAGGGCGAAAAACTGAAGGTGAAGAAAGAAAGCGGTTCGACCAACACCATCATCGATAATCGGACTTCGGCGGACGCGACGGCGAAAGACACCGCCGCCATCTTTTCCAATAAGAAACTCTCCGTCGTGGGTTCCGGAACTTTGACCGTGAAAGGTAACCTCAATAATGGGGTCGCATCCGACACCAAAGTCGAGGCCAAGAATGGCACCCTCACCGTCACGGCGAAGAATAACGGAATCAAAGCTCACGATTATATTTTGCTCGGCGATCCGACCGACCAAGGCACTTTCAACGTGACCTCGACCGCTGGCGATGGTATCAAAGTCGACGAAAACTATACCGCCAGTATGGATGCCGATGAGTTCGCCGGCATTAAACTTCAGGCCGGAACCTATACGGTTTCCGCCTATGATGACGGCATCGATTCGGCCGGCAATGTCTATATCGAAGCCGGGGAAGGCACCGTCAAAGGCGTCACCACCACCCAATCGGTCGGTAGCAAAGGCATTCATTGCGACTTGGCGATCTACCTTGATGGCGGAACCTTCACTTTCTATAGCGCGGCCAATGATGCGATTAATGCGACGGGGGATGTGACGGTCTCTGGGGGAACGTACACCCTAACCGCGGGCAAAACCAAATCGGATTCGGCCCCGCAAGGCATTCATAGTGATGCGACCGTGAATATCACGGGCGGCACCACCACGATCACTCAATCCTATGAAGGGATTGAAGCGTTGGACATCAACATCTCGGGCGGCACCACTTATCTCACTTCGAGCGATGATGGACTTAATGCCGTGGGCGGAAATGATTCTTCGGGCAGCAGTTGGGGCACGACTTCAACCACGCCAACCATCACGATCTCCGGCGGTTATCTTTATGTCGCGGCCGCCGGCGATGGTATCGATAGCAATGGCAATATCGTCGTGACCGGTGGCTTCACCGTCGTCTCGCAAACGGGCGGCGGCAATGGCCCGATGGATTATGGCGATGGCGGTTCCTATTCCTTTAAGCAATCCGGTGGTTTCTTAGCCGCTTACGGCTCCAACGATATGGCGGTTGGTTCCACTGGGACGCAGTACAGTCTCCTCGCCGGTTGGTCCAGCGCGGTCTCGACTTCGCAATATCTCATCGTGACCAATCCGAATGGCACCAGCTACGCGATCAAGCCTCAATACGCAAGCGCTTATTCGCTTTATGTCTCTTCGAATGGCTTCAAGGCCGGCAGTGTCAGTGTCTCTTCGGTCTCCTCCATTTCCGGAGGGACTGAGCTCTTCAAAGGCGTCTATACCGGTTATACGACCGGTACGACCACTTCGATCGGTTCCTCGACTTGGTCGACCAGCGTGGTCAACCTCAGCATCGGTTCCACTTCTTCGCACGGGGGCGGTCCTGGTGGCGGCGGGCCGGGCGGTCGCTAATCTTCCAATCAAAGCTCCATCTCGTCCTGAGGTGGAGCTTTTTTCTATACACCCCCTCCCCGCTTTGATCCTTTCGCGTATAATAAAGCGTAATGATTACTTGGCATTATGAGACCGAAATTCTCGCCGCGCTCCTCTTCCTTGTGATCTTTTTGGATGCTCACCATCGCCTTAACCGTGGCGAACGCCGCGATTGGGTTTTCCTCATGACTTTGATCGTCGGCTTTTTCTTCTGTTTGTTTGATATTCTCGATTCGGTCATCGCTCTATGGACCAGCACCCCTTGGGTTCTTTTTACTACCCGAACCATCTATTTCTTCGCCTCAACTATCCCGGCCCTCATGTACTTCCTTTATCTTTGCTCCATCGCCTATTCCGAGCAGGAACACAAATACAATCTTTGGGTCCTTTTTGGAATCGTCGTCACCGCGGTTTTCTTGGTCGCTCTCGTTATCAATATCGGAACCCACCACATCTTCTATTTCAAGGACGATGGCACCTATGTTCGCGGCCCGCTTTTCTTCCTTTCCTATCTCCTCTCGGGCCTCTATTTCGTCCTCTATATTCTTTTGCTCCTCTTCAGCGTTAAGAAGATGGCGGATAAGCGTCTGCTCGCGGTTCTTTGTTTGATTCCTCTCCTCGCCGGAATCGGTCTCATCCTTCAGACCTTCGTCCCCGGATGGTTGATGCTCGGTCCTTGCTACGCGATCGCACTTCTCGTCGCCTATCTGTTCATTCAGACTCAAGAAGCCAATCAAGTCTATGGTCGGCTCAGCAAAGACGCTTCGACCGATACTTTGACGGGATTAGGAAATCGTCTCGCCTACGAAAACGTGCTAATTTCGGCAATGGAAACGCCCATCGTCACCGAATGTGCTTTGATTTTGCTCGACGTCGATGGCCTTAAGAAAATCAATGACGTTTATGGCCACCCCAAAGGCGACGAAGCGCTCCAGCGGGTCGCCAAAGTCTTGCAAGAAGAAGCTCGGGGAGCCAAAGTAATCGCCCGAATCGGCGGCGATGAATTTGCTTTGGTCGTGCTCGATCAAGACTGGCTCGCCCTCGAACCCAAAGTCAAAATGCTCTTAGAAGCGATCAAAGCCGAATCGGCCGCCCATAGTAAATCATCCTACGAACTTTCCTTCTGCGTTGGCGTCGCCTATAAGCAAGCCGATGGACGGGACGCCAACACCCTTTATCACCACGCGGACGCCGCCCTTTATGCCGCCAAGCACGAAGGCAAGTCGTCCTACGTTCTCTATCAAGATTAATCTTTGACGAAATGTTTGATGGCGTAACTCACGCCATCTTCCCCGACGGATAAGGTCACGAACTTCGCGGCCTTTTTGACTTCGGGAATCGCGTTCCCCATCGCCACGCCTTGGTAGTCTTGAACCATCTTGAGGTCATTGCCTTCATCGCCAAAGCAATACACGTCCCTCTTCTTTAGGCCCAGATGGAGTCTTAACGCCTCAACCCCGGTCGCTTTATCAACCTTGGGATTCACGAACTCTAAGAAGCGGGGATCGCTCCGGATGATGTGATAACGCTTCTTTTCCTCATCGCTCAAATTCACCTTCGACCAATCCGGATGGTCCCAGGCAATCATGAACTTCAGAAGTGGATCATTGGGGTTTAAAGGGTGGGCCAAAAGATCGATGCTTCCGATATCGTTAAGCCCCGTCTCAAAGTCAATGAAGGAACCGTACTTGAGATAGCCGACTTTATCGAGGGTATAGCAATAGATATCCGCCCCTAAGTCGACCACGTTTTGATGGTCGTGATAGAAATGAACGTAGTCTTCAAAGGTCACTCCAACGATCGAAAGAGGATGAAGATCAAGGTCATAGACTCCGGCCCCATTGGCCGCAATCACGAACTTCTTCCCAGGGATTAGCTTGTCCAAAAAGGCTTTGATCATGAGGGCAGGTCGGCCCGAGGCAATCGCAATCGCGTCGCCCTTCAACAAGCAGGAATTGAGACTATCAACCGTGCTCTTTTTCCAAAGAAGATCCGCCCCGATTAATGTTCCGTCCACATCGAAAACAAGTAATTTCATCAGGGTGATTATAGAGCCGGTAGCAAAGTCCGCAATGGGAAGAGGATGTAATAACCAACATAGACATAGGCAAACGAGAGCGAAATGAAATAAATGACGGTAATAAGAGCGTCGGCTAAGCTATTGCGTTTGCCTAAATGCGGGTGGTAGAAGAAGACGAGCGGAATGAGAACAATCAACCAAAGATTGCTCGATAAACCGATCGCTTTGGCATAAGCGGTTCCGACAAAAAGTTCATTGATCGTGATGATCAAGGCCAAAACAAAGCAGGCTAAGAAATTTTTGATGAAGAAGTACTCATTGCCTTCGAAATAAACCGCGGCTTGCTCTGGGCCGTAACGTTTTTTCATAATGAGTCGATAGAAATAGAGCAGGACCGGATAGAAAATCGCGAAGGTGATGAGGGTGAACTGTTTCCGGACCAGTAAGGACGAAGCCCAGTAAGGCCACTTGCTCCAACCCCAAGCCTTTAAGCCGACCGCATAGAAATAGGAGAAGCCAAGATAGGCAATTGGGAGCAACGCTAATAAGCGCCACCACACCGTCTTCTTCGGTTTCACAAAGGAAGGGGTCGTTAGGAGGAAGACCACGATCAAGGTGAAAGAAAGTATTGAGGCCGGTAAGTTGCCCGGCATCAACTTCGTGAAGAGAAGATAGAGGGTGGAGTAATAAGCATCCCCGCCTTTATCAAAGTAGGAAGTTAAGGAAAGTTCAGCCACATAATAAAGGATCGAGCACGCCAACATCGAAATAATGGAGACGATCGGGTTATAACTCTTGTTTTGAATCATCTCGACTTTGGTGAAGAACCATAAAAGCATCGCCATTGTCACCAGCGGCCGGAACCGATACCAGTTTTTGGCATCGCCAATCACTTCGAAAATTTTGGTGACGTCCAAACTAGCAAGAACCCGATACGTGAAAGAAAAGAAGAGAATCGAGGAGGCTAAGATGAGACCGATCCCGACCAGACGGAGAACATATTCCGGCAAGAAGGGGCGGATGATCCAGTTTTTCGGAAGGGGATGAATCGGGCCGCGCGCAGGCAAATCCTCCGGCGGAACTTGGGTGGTTTCGGGTTGAGGTTTTCGTTTCTTCGCCACTAAAGCCACGGCGATGAGGGCGGTCAAAAAGAAGAAGGTGGTCAAGCAAATCGTTCCCGCCAAAGTCAAATTGTCGCCCACCGTATTGAGCTTCTCGGTTTCAAGACCGCATTGGCCCGCATCGATCAAAATGTCATAAAGACCGACATGGGTCGTGATCTCGGCCATCTTGAGCCAATCTTCGAAAAGAGACGGAACCGAAGGAAAGGCCTTTTGAATATAGGCGGCTTCCGCATCGTTAATCGTTTGATCGTCGACTTCTTGAAGCATGATGGTTTGAATGCTGGTGATATCTAAGTCGCCCGAATCGGGGAAACTCCCATAGATGAAGTATTGCGGGAAACCCGTGGTCATGTCGATCGCTTTGAAGTAAGGACTTGAGCCGCTCCCTTGAAGGGTGATGATAAAGGCTCCTTCTTCCAGCGGAACGCTCGTGATGGAAGAGGCTTTGAAATAGTCTTGGGTTTTGGTCGAAATAGAGACGGTGAAACTCGAATCGTCTTGGGCCGTATAGGTTAAATCTTTGGCGGTTCCTTTGTTCAGGAGACTATCGAGGGCCGATGAGGTCCCTTTCTCGTTGGTGACATCATAGATGGCAGCGTAGTCAGGGCCGGCAGAACCATGGCTGACCGTGACGTTCTTGAGGGCGACTAAGCCCCCAGCGAGAACCCCGCCGGAAGCAATCATAAGACCGATCGAAACAAAAAGGACGGGAAGACGGAACAAAAATTTTCCCATCTTTTGAGCAAAGGTCGGTTTTTTCGATTCGGGAAAGATCGGGGTCGGATAACCCAAGGGATCGGCGAAGACTTCTTTCTTCACCCCATAATAGGCGGCATAAAGGGCGATCTTGTTTTTAGGAATCGGAAGATAACCCCGCTCAAATAAATAAAGGCTGAGCCGGTTGGTCAGGGTTTGATAGGCCCCCTCTTTCAGGCTTAAACCTCGAGAAACCCGAAGGTTATATAGGGTCAGGTTTTGACTCATATTGTAATAAGAATAGGACGAAATCTTTAGGATTTCGAGAGACTCGTAATATCCGCAACCCTTTTTAGCACGAAAAGGACGTGAAAGCGCACCAAAAAGCGCATTGGGGATATAATCTAGCCATGACGTTTGAGAAGAAACTCATCACTTGGTACGAGCAGAACCGTCGCCATATGCCTTGGCGCGAGGATCCGCTCCCCTATCATGTTTATCTAAGCGAGATCATGCTCCAGCAAACCCAGGTTGATACGGTTCGAGCCTATTACGCTCGCTTTTTAAAAGCTTTCCCCACCATTAAGGATTTGGCTAACGCTAGCGAGGACCAAGTCTTAAAGCTTTGGGAAGGACTCGGTTATTATTCGCGCGGACGAAATCTCCATAAAGCAGCCGAAGACATCGTGGCTCGTTTTGGCGCCGAGGTGCCTTCAAATAAGGATGACTTGTTAAGTCTGCCCGGGATCGGCACTTATACGGCCCGGGCAATCCGGGCGATCGGCTTTCATCAAAAAGAAATCGCCGTCGATGGCAATTTAATCCGGGTCTATTCCCGGCTAACTGAGGATGGAGAATCCAATCTTGAGACGATGAAAGATCGTTGCGAATCCTACTTTTTAAAGCAACTTCAGAAGGAAGATCCTTCCGCGTTCAATCAAGCCTTGATGGACTTAGGGGAAATGGTTTGTCTTCCGAAAGGCGACCCCCTCTGCTCTGCCTGCCCTTTTAACGCGATCTGCCAAGCCCATCAAAAGGGAAGCACCGCTTCTTTCCCCACCCCAAAGAAAGCGAAGGAGAAGCGCGAAGAAAGTTGGACCGTCCTCATCTTCGTCGCTGGAGACAAGGTCGCGATTGAGCAACGGCCTTCAACGGGTTTGCTCGCTTCGCTCTATCAGTTCCCTCTCCAAGAAGGAATTCGTAGCCGAGAAGAGGCCCAAAAAGGGAAATTCGCTGTCCAATCCTGCGTGGATTTAGGAAAAACCACTCACACGTTCTCCCATCTCATTTGGCATCTCCAAGGTTATCAAATCGAAATCGAGAAGCCTTTTAAGGAACCGGGACTCCTTTGGGTTAAGAAGTCTGATTTGAAAAAGCGTTATTCGATCCCGAGTGCTTTCGCCTTCTACAAAAAGAAGCTTTTGGAACCCTGATGAAAAAGAGTTGGACAGTCAACGGAACCGTCTACACCGCCACCACGCTTTTAGGCCACGGGAAAGGCGGCTATTCCTATCTCGTTAAAGACGAAGCTGGGCATGATTTTACTTTGAAGCAGATTCACCACGAGCCCTGCTCCTATTATCAATTCGGAAATAAAATCCTCGCCGAGAAGAACGACTATGAACGGCTAAAGGCGGCTGGCATTTCCCTTCCGCAGCTTCTCTTTCTCGATGAAACCCAAGAAGTGATTCTCAAAGAATACATCCCGGGTGAAACCATCGATCATCTCGTTTTAAAGGGTGAGATCACCGCGGAGATTCAGCGCCAAATTCAGGCGTTAGCGGATTTAGCCCGGGCTCATGGTCTTAATCTGGATTACTATCCGACGAACTTCATCTTCTACAAGGGAACCCTTTATTACATCGATTACGAATGCAATAACTACGACGAACAATGGTCCTTTGAAAAATGGGGCCGGCTCTATTGGAGCCAGACCCCAGAATTCCTTCAGGCATTTAAACGTAATCAAAACTGATAGGTATAGATTTTATCGAAGTTGCCTTCTAGGGCCCAATACACTTTATTTTCGTGGGCGGAATAAACCATTGAGACCCGGGTCGGGAAATCCGAATTGAGGCACTGCTTCAAAACGGCTAAACCATCTTGAGCGTTGAAGTTATCGCCTGCTTGCTGAAGAAGCGAAGACGCGGTGAGGTAACGGTTATACCCTGAATACGGGGCATCTTTGGTCGCCATCGGTTCGAAAAAGGAGAAATTGGAGAGGATGGTGTAGCGCTCTTCCCGGACTTTAGAGCCCCGACCTGGCTCAAGGATGAGGGCCTGGCCAAACCGATTCACGAGCATCGCATGTAAGGAAATGCTGGGCGCGTTCACGAGGGGACGGGCCGCTAAGATCTGCTGAACTTGTTCAAACGAGACTTTGCTATAAAGATAATCCTCATTGAGGAGATCGATCCGTTGGGTATTCAAAGAGCTAAGGGCTTCGCCTTTTGAGGAAGGCGGGCACATCAATTCGCAAGCGAATCCCCCATCTTTGTTGACACCAAAGGGGGCGGTGTAACGTCCATGGAAATTGAAAACGCCATAGACCACTTGGTCATTGGTTTTCACCTTGATTTCGGTTTTGGGGTCGGAATCGAAGTTAAAACCGACAATGACATCATTTCCTTTATAGACAAAGGAGGTGCACATATACGCACAACCTAGCATTATTGCGAAAGGATTGCAATAGGTCGGTTTTCAAAAAGAGCGGTGTTTGGATAGGGTTATTGGGCTTTCGGACTTGCCGTTTTATGGGGAAGAGAGAAGCGAACCACTAAGGCAACGACGAAGCCGAAGAAAGAGATAATCGCCAGCATCAACATCACCCAAGTCCAACTGCTTGATTTTACGGCCAGCGTGTAGATTCCCATACAGGCCATATAGGCAAAAAGCCAGGCGATACCGAAGTTTAAGAAGACGGTCGGATAGGTTCCGATGCTCTTTCCCGTTAAGAAAAGAATGAGGAAAAGGATGAGGGGAACGGTCGCGGGAGCCCAAATGAAACTGAGCCATGGCGTCGGTCCTAAACCATGGGCGTTCTCATAATAAACCGCCATGAAAAGCCAGCCAAATCCTTCAACTCCGCAATAGGAGAGGAAGAGAATTAAGTTTTTCTTCCGAATTTCATTCATAAACATAAATGATGTCCGAGAGATCCCGTTCATAACTGTAGGTGTTATTGTTCACGAGACCGCTCCCCTCCGAGGCGACATACATCGAAGCTGAACCTCCACCATCGAGGTTGTAGGCGTAGGTGCAGCCAAGCTTCAACAAGAAGTTACCGAGGTCGACCAAGCTGAACTCGCAGCCGTGAATCTGACGGTTGCTTCCGTAAATATCCGTCGAGAGGAAATAGTAGTGATTTAAGCCCAGGTATCCGATCGCAGAGCGCGGATTGCTTCCGGCCGAAGTGGCACTGCCAATTTCCGAAGAAGAGGTAACGGCGACAGCCCCGTTCTTCACCAAAGCCGGTCCGAAGCCCCAACTCTGCCAGCAACCGCCCCGAGTCGAAGTAACGGTATCGATCGAGGTGCTCGCTTCAGTATAGGTGCCGACAGTGAAGTCTTTATAAATGGCAAAATCATCAAGAGTATTGTATGCCCGTTGATTCGAAGAATAGGTGGTGCCATTAGCGATGACGTAGCCATCGGTTCCGTCGCCCCAGTAACAGGAGTCGCCATTGATCGCGGCCAATATTTTGTAGCCTTGATTCGTCACGGTGTTAATTTGGCTCGACATAGTCGCGGTGATGTTATTGCCATAAGAACCACTGCTATTGGTCACAATGTTCCGACGGAGATGGGAGGTATGGGCAAGTTTCACTTCGACCAAGTGATAGGTAATCGATTTTCCGGTCAAAACCGTATATTTTCCGGTGGTGTAAGTGACCGAGGTCGTGCTATAGCTGGACGTGCTCGAAGAAACCGAACTCGAAGAACTTGAAGAAGTCGCACTCGAGGAAGAGGATCCGGCCGAAGTCGAAGTGCTCGAGGTCGAGGTCGAAGAAGTGGAAGTATCGGTGGAACTCGAACTCGAACTGGAGTCTCCCCAGAAATTATTGTTCGTGCTGGTGGCGACCCCGACCGCATGAGCGCCATAAAAGGTATCGAGGAGGTTGCCCGCCATCGTGCCAGCGACGGCCAACGCCCCCAAAATGGATATGCTTAAAAGAATTAGGGATTGTTTTTTCATTGGATGTCGCCACCCTTTTCTTTAGCGGGCTCGGGTTTTACCGCCCCTTTTTTGGCGTGCTTCTTTTTGCTGAAGACCCAAATCCAGTTCACGAAGTAGTTCGCGATGGCAAGAACCGTATCGACGCAGATCTTAATGAAAGTAAGTGCCCAGTTACTCGGGATTGAAGCGAAGGCGTAAGTTAACCCGAAGGTGAGACCCATATTCACGACGAACATAATGGCATAACGTAGCGATTTCTGGCCTCTGCCGCCTTTGCTTGGGAAGACGACCTTCATGTTTATGATGAAGTTATATAGACCCGAGATGATCCGAGCGATCACGACGCCATAGAAAGCGCGCCAAACCAGTTCATTCGAAATGAAGGTGCTGATCAGGAAGAAGGCGAGCTCATCGATCCCCCAAGAACTGAGCGCGACCAAAACGTAAGTGATCGGGGTCCGATAGATCCGGCAAGTATCGCGGAACGGCCGGAAATGGGAGACCTTGTTGCCATCTTCGTAGATCGTTTCGATCGGAAGCTGGTAGATCGTAGTCTCTTTGGTCGCATCCATGATGAAATTCATTTCGTGTTCGTAACGTTCGCCTTGCTCATCGATCGCTAGAGGGAACAAACCTTCGGGGATGCCACGGAGACCCGATTGGGTATCCGGAAGCTTTTTGCCGGAGAAGAGCTTGAAGTAGAAACTCGAAAAACGATTACCCCCCTTGCTCCTTTTCGGAACATTGGGGCTATCGAAATCCCGTTCGCCCATCACGAGCTCATCGGGGTGTTCCGCCAAAGCGTCGCGGACTCTTAAGATATCTTTATAGGTATGCTGGCCATCGCCATCCGCGGTCACGATCCCATGGATTTCCGGATGTTGGCCATAGATATAGCGAAACGCTTCCTTTAAAGCGTGGCCTTTGCCTTTATTGCTCGGATAAGAAAGAACGGTGAAAATTCCTAAATCCCGGATCGCGTCAAAGACCGGCTGATATTGTTCGCCCGAGCCATCGTCGACCACGACGAATAAGCCGAAATCGTTCGCTTTAAAATTCTTGAGAAAGGGGAGAACTTTCTCATTGGGGCAATAGATCGGAATGACGAGTGCGGTGTTCATACACTCTATAAAGCCCGGGCCCCGAGGTTTTATTGGTTCTTGCTTTCCGAAAATCTGCCAAGTCCACATGCGGTGACATTTTAAACTTAATGAAGGAAGGCCACCACTAAAACAATGAAGGCCAAAGGATTGTGATACGATATCCCTCGGAAAGGCCAGGGCAAAATCATGGCAAGTCAATCGTGGAAAGCATTAGTTCCGTACTTAAAGGATATGAAGGATTATGGGCACTTATTGGGGATTTTAGGATACGACATCCAAACCAACACCCCCGAAAAAGCGATCGCAGAGGAGAACGCTTTGGTCGAGCGTTTGGGCGGTGAGCTCGCTAAAATCTCGCAGGATCCCGCCTATATCGCGGCCTTGAAGAAAGCGGCGGAGGACCCTAGCCTAACCCCGATGCAGCACAAAGTCGTCCGTGAGAAGATGAAACAAGTTGAACTGCTCCAAAAGCTCTCCTTAAAGGATTACATGGAGTTCAACCGCGTCACCAATCTTTGCAACGAAATGTGGCGGAAATACCGGCCGCTCAATGGCTTCAAGAGCTACCTCCCCTACTGGGAGAAGCAAGTCGAATGGCAGAAGAAGATCTTCGCCTTGCTCCGTAAACCCGAGCAGAAGACGCTCTATGATGTCGCCCTCGATATGTATGAACCGGGTGAAAACGAGGAGATGGTCGATTCCGTTTTTAATCCCCTCAAAGATTTCTTGATCCAAAAACTCCATGAGGTCTTAAAGAAACAAACCAAGAAGACCGCTCACCCGATCGCCCCCTATAGTGTCGATGCCCAGCGCCATCTTTCTTACGCTTTGCTTAACGTCATCGACTATGACATGGCGGCTGGCTGCCTCCGTGAATCCGCCCACCCCTTCTCCGATTGGATTGGCGCTCACGATAGCCGTGTCACCACGAAATTCTTGGTCGACGATTGGCGGAGCAACGCGTTCACCTGTCTCCATGAAGGCGGGCATTGCCTCGAATTCCAGAACTGGAGCGAAGAGGAATTTGAAAACTTCGCCGATGCTTTAGCCACTTCGGCCGAGTGCGAGACCCATTCTCGCTTCTATGAGAACTTGATCGGCCGGAGTCCGGAGTTCGCCCCAATTCTCCAAAAGGCCGCGGCGGAGAATTTGGATCCCGCGATCGCCCAAATCGCCCCGGAAGATTTCTTCTATATGGTCAACAAGGTCGAGCCGGGGCTGATCCGCTGCGAAGCCGATGAACTCACCTATTCGCTCCACATCATCATCCGTTATGAGATCGAAAAGGATCTTACCAATGGGAAGATCGCCTGCAAAGATGTTCCGGCGATCTGGAATCAAAAATATAAGGATTATCTTGGAGTCATCGTCCCCAATGACAAGGATGGCTGCATGCAGGACGTCCACTGGTCCCAAGGCTCGATCGGTTATTTCCCGAGTTACGCTTTAGGCAACATCTACGGGGCCCAGATCTTCAAGACCATGGAAAAATCCCTCGATATGAAGGGACTCATCAAGGCGGGCAAACTCCACGAGATCAAACTCTGGTTCCGCGACCACGATTTCTGCTATGACTGGATGGATCCGAAGGATTGGATTATGAAGGTCACGGGCGAAGCGATGAACTCCCGCTATTACATCGACTACTTAAACCAGAAATTCTGAATTTGAACGTCTTATTTCGTTTTCGCGCGCCTACGCGCTAGAATATAAGCAAACAGGAGCCTGAGGCTAGACCTCAGGGAATGAAATACATGAATTCGAAGATGTTAGAAAAAATGCATTCGGGCAAAGGCTTTATCGCCGCGCTAGATCAATCTGGCGGCAGCACCCCGAAAGCACTCGGCCTCTATGGCGTTACCCCCGATGCGTGGGGCGGCGATGAGGAGAAAATGATGGATCTGGTCCACGAAATGCGGACCCGGATTGTCACTAACAAGAATTTCAATGGCGATCGGATTCTCGGCGCCATCCTTTTCCAAGCCACGATGGAACGGAAGATTGAAGGCATGCCTTCGTCCGACTATCTCTGGGAGAAAAAGGGCGTTGTTCCGTTCTTAAAGGTCGATAAAGGCTTAGCCGACGAAGCCGATGGCGCCCGTCTTATGAAGCCGTTCCCGGGACTCGATGAGCTCTGCAAAGAAGCGGTCAAGTTCCATATCTTCGGCACCAAAGAGAGAAGCGTTATCTTAAAGGCTTCGCGTTCCGGCATCAAAGCCGTGGTTGCTCAGCAATATGAGTGGGCCAAGGTCATGATCAAGAACGGTCTCTGCCCGATCATCGAACCGGAAGTGGACATCCACATCCCCGATAAGAAAGAAGCCGAAGCGATTCTGAAAGAAGAACTGCTGGCCCAAGGCAAGCTGCTGAAGCCGAGCGAGAAAGTCATGTTCAAACTCTCGATCCCGACCATTCCGGGTTTCTACCAAGATCTCGAAAAGCTCCCCTGCTGCGTCCGCGTGGTTGCCCTCTCGGGCGGCTACAGCCAAGAAGAAGCCGATAAGCTGCTCAAGAAGAACAAAGGCATGATCGCGAGCTTCTCGCGCGCGCTTGCCGAAGGCCTCACCAAGCAGATGAGCGATGCCCAGTTCACCGCCGCGATCGGCAAGTCGATCGACGCGATTTACGACGCTTCGGTCAATAAAGACTGAAGTTCAGGAATCCAATCCTAAAAGAACGTCACAAAAAAATGACGTTCTTTTTTTTATTTTTTATCTTCGCAAATTATCAGATATTGATACTTATTTTGGTAGTTCGTAAAGGTTTGCGTTCACTTCTATGAACGTTTTATGAATTACTTTTGCCTGTATTTTGGTTAACTTATTTAACATGGAAAGCGACTTGCTTCTTAAAGATTTTGGCCGCCAAGTTAAAAAATGCCGGATTCTTTCCGGTCTCAGTCAAACTCAATTCGCCAAAAAGATGATGTGGTCGCGGACCACGCTTTACAACTTAGAGCACAATATCTCAAAGCCTTCTGTTGCTAATTTCGTTGCGATAGATGACCTCTTGGTCAAATACGGAATTACCGCCCAAAAACCGGTAGAAAGAGAAGGGAAGATTTACATCGATGTTACGGGGGCGACCTCCGAACATATCGATTCGTTTGTTCGCCAAATCGCGAACGATCGCTTGCGAACCTCAACCGACGGTTTGGCCGGCGACGAAAAATAGTTCTTTCACGCTAAGGGAACTGATCTTCCCTTAATAGCCCCTTTGAAAAGACGTTGACTCCTGCTCCTTTTCTTCAGGATTTTGGAAGCAGTCCTCAACGCCTTTTCTATTGGACAATTTACAGCGAAGTCGTCAGTCGACGTTATACGACTTTAAGACTTTCACTAACGGACGGATCGTCTTTTTGACGACCCCTTCATCGAACGGACTCTTCATCTTGTCGTTCTTGACCAAGGTGACAAACGGATACTTACCGCCCATCTTGCAGAGCTTGAGGTAACGTTTCCACGCCTTTTCGTGGTTCTTCCGATCGAGATTGAAGAATTGGAAGGCCATGACTTGGGCCAAGGTGTAATCGATGTAATAGAAGGGCGATTCGAAGATGTGGCCCTGGGTGAGCCAGCGGTGCCCTTCCGCCATATAAGTGCAGTCCTTGTAGCACGCGACCTTATAGGGGGTGTATTTGACTTCAAGGGCGTGCCATTCGGCATCTCGCTCGGCCGGGGTGGCTTCCGGATGGGCATAGACCCAGTGCTGGAACTCATCGACCGTGACGCCATAGGGCAAGAAGGAAATCGAATCGGCGAGGTGGCTATAACGGTATTTGGTCGGATTATCGAAGAAGAGGTTCATCCACGGCTCGGCGAAGAACTCCATCGACATCGAATCGATCTCGCAACTTTCCATCGTCGGAGCCCGGTATTCCGGAATCTTGATGTTCCGGGCCATATAAGCCTGGAAACTGTGGCCGAATTCGTGAGTCAAAACATCGACGTCGCCGGAGGTGCCGTTGAAGTTCGAGAAGATGAACGGAATCTTGTACTTCGGGAAATAGGTCATGTAGCCACCCGACTGTTTGCCGGGCTTGGCCTCAAGATCGAGAACGTGGTGATCGACCATGTATTTGAAGAAATAGGAAGTCTCGGGTGAGAGTTCGTCGTACATCTTTTGGGCATGGGCGATCTTTTCCGCGGTCGTGCCTAAAGGAAGCGGGTTCCCATCTTTGAAGGTGAGGGCCAAATCGTAGATCTCCGGCTTCTTGATGCCGGTCCGCTTGAACTGGGCCTTAAGAATCTTGGCCGCGAGCGGGGTCACTTCTTCCCGAATCTGTTCGCGGTAGGCCGCGACCATCTCTGGGGTGTAGTCATAACGGGACATCCGGATGTAACCGAGTTCGGTGTAGGAAGTATAGCCTAATTTATGGGCCATCTCGGTCCGCACCTTCACGAGTTGGTCGTAGATGTTTTCGAGTTTGTCTTTAAGTTCCTTATCGAGATAGGAGTAATAAGCTTCGCTAGCTTCTTTCCGGGTCTCCCGGTCGAGGTCCTGCATGAATTTGCCCATCTGGGGGAGGTTATAAATGCCACCGCGGAAGGGGACTTTCGCCGAAGCGATCGCCGCGCCATATTGCATGGCCAAATCATTCTCTTTTTGTGCTTCAGGAACGATCTTCTCGTCGAAGCCTTTGAGCGAATTCTCAATCATCTGGAAGTAGAAAGCGCCAAGCTTCTGCTCGAGGTAACTCTTAAAGGGCGAAGCGAGCATCGCTTTTTCAAAGGCTAAGGACGCGGCCTGAACTAAGGGCAAACCCTCGTTCATCTTGTTCATCGCCTTCTCGTATTGCTTATTGGTCGTATCGAGCGAATAGAGGACCTGAATATGGGTGACTTCATTGCTGAGATTGTCACCATATTTGGATTGCTTCTTCCAAATCTTGTAGGCTTCTTCCTCCGTTTTCGCGGCGGTAAACTCGGCGGTAAACGCCTGGACTTTCTTCACGACGGATTTGATCGAGGGGACTTTGAAGGGCCAAGCCTCGAAGGGGGCTAATTCTTTACTCATGTGTGTTCTCCTTTGTGATGAGTGGAATAATCGTTTTCTTGGGGGTGGGCCGAACGATTTCCTTCTTCTTGTGCGGATGGGCGCGATAGTCCATAACGGCTTGCTGGCCTAAGGGGCTAATCCGGAAGAAATAATCTTCTTCCTGTGCCGAATAAGCTTGCTCAAGATAGCCGCGCTGAACCAAAAGCCGCAATAAGCCTTTGAGGCGTTTCCGCGAATAAGAAGTGAGGGAACCGAAGCTCTCCGCATCCTTAAAAGCGAGGGCTTCCGGGGTAAGTTGGCCTTGGACGAGTGCAGTCAATCCTTCCGCGCTTCCCATGAGGCCTTTTTGATTCAGGAGACTCACGAGATCGAGAAGCTTGAGCTGCGAACGTTTGAGACGATAGACGCTTTTCCGTGCCGAAAGCATGGCCTTATTATAGAGGCCAGTCAAAATTTCGGTAGAAAAAGTATCACTTCGATTGTTATTTTGGTGCATCAATCCTACAATATCGCTCGGAAAAACTTATGGCAGACTCGATTGAAACTCAAATCCAAGCGACCCTCGACAAAATCCGTCCATTTTTGCAACGGGACGGCGGGGACGTTCAATATATCGGCTTCAAAGACGGGATCGTCTATGTACGGATGGGCGGGGCTTGCGAAGGCTGTGCCTATATGGATAGCGATATCTCGGCCGGCGTCGAAATCATCCTGATGGAAGAAGTCCCGGGAGTCATCCAAGTCAAAACCGATGAAATCCCTGACGACCTCATGAAAGCCTACGAAGACCGGATGATCGCCGAACAAGAAAAGAAAGATCAGAAGAAGTAATCGCCGCGAGGCGATTTTCTTTTATCGGCTACGGCAAGAAAAAAGTCCCGATTCCTCGGGACTTCTTTAACAGGGAGAACGAAGGATTACTTGCCTTCTTCTTTCTTGTCTTCCGCCGGCTTTTCTTCCGGTTTCTTGTCTTCAGCTTTCGCTTCGACGACACCATCTTCCGACCAGTAACTTGACGGGGCGTTGTTCTTGCAGACATTGATAATGTCGAGCACGACGCCGATCGGCCAAATCACAGTGGCGATGATGGCGTAAACGAATTTGTTGCCGAAATCTTTGGCGATGATGCATTTGAAAATGCGATACAGGTCAAATAAGACGTCAACGAAGATTGCGAAGATGAGCTTTAGGCCTTTGCCTAAACCCTCAACCCACTTAATATAGCCATCCATTTTTAATATCCTCCTTTTGGTTCATCATACTACGAGATTGACCAAGATAAAGAGCCCTTTTCACTTTGAAAAGAAACCTTCGAATTATTGAAAAGCCCTTTCATCAGAAAGGGCCTAACAAATTTCAATTTTAGATCAAGAAGTTTTCTTTGCGATTGCAAAGGATGTAGCCTTCTCGGTTATAAACGTCCTCGCGGTTGTAGGTGTATTTGGTGCCATCGAGCTTGGCCATAATGCCCCCGGCTTCGCAGAGGATTACATCGCCCGCCGCCACATCCCATTCCTTGGTGGAAGAAGACATCCGGTAGGAGATCTCGGCTCGGCCATCCGCGATTTCGCAATACTTGATGGCGGCCCCGACGGTCCGTTGCTTCGTGATCTTGTCTTGATGCTTCGCGATTAACTCTTCCTCGCGGTCATTGAGGAAGCTCCGGGATTTGAGAACCGTGAGGCCCTCCGTTTTCTCGGAGACATGAATCGGCGTCCGAGTTCCATCCTTTTCGAGGCGGAATGCGCCCTGACCCTTGATGGCATAATAAGTCACGCCCCGCATCGGAATGTTGATCACACCCACCACCGCTTGGTGATTGTGGGCGAGCGCGATATTGGTCGTGAATTCGCCATTATGAGCCACGAACTCTTTCGTTCCATCAACCGGATCGACGATCCAGATGTTTTCTTTACTTAAACGATCTTTGGTGTCTTTGCTTTCTTCGGTCAGCATTCCATAGTCCGGAAACGCCTCTCCTAATTCTTTCCGAATTAAAGCATCGGCGGTCTTGTCGGCTAACGTGACCGGCGACTTATCGGCTTTGATTTCGACCTTGAAAGCGGTCTGATAAATCTTTTTGATTTCAACTTCGGCATCTTTGGCGGCTTTGATCATCGCCGCGAGCTCTTGTTCCCACATCTTAATGAACCTCCGGCGCATATTGTACCTTATTTAGATCAGCGATAACGCTTTGATAATAGGGTTTTTGATCGTGGAGGGTGAGACCAGCGGCATAAAGATGCCCCCCACCGCCATATTTCATCGCGATCGGCTGGACCGGATAACCGATCTTGCTCCGGAGTTCGCCCCGGACATCGTTATGGTCGTCGACGGTGAAAAGGCAGAAGATATTGGTCCCGAGGCTCTCTAAGACATTCACCATGTTCCCCGCCTTCTCATAGGACATGTGCTTTTTCAGATAATCGTTCGGGTTTAAGAAAAGATAAGCGACTTGTCCATCGATCTGAGCGTGGCGAAGCATCCACTGCTCAAAGGCTTTGGTCGCGGCGTCTTCATTGAAAAGAAGGTCCATCAAGGATTTCGGTTCGATTCCATAGGGGAAAAGCTCAGCGACGATGTGCATCGTCTCTTGAGTCGTCCCAAAGAATTTATAGTGGCCGGAATCGGTGAGAATGCCCACATAGAGGGCTTCGGCAGCCTTCCGATTAAATTTTAGACCGAACTGAAAGCCAAAATTGGCGATGATTTCCGCGCAGCTCACCTTGGTCGCATCGACATAAGAAAGATAAGGAAAGTCTTCGCCCGGATTGAACATGTGGTGATCGAATTTGGCGTAGGATTTGGCTTTCAGGACCCGTTGGTCCTCCACCCGGCGTAAGCAGGAAACATCGACGAGAATCGCTAAGGATTCGCTAATCGTTTCATCGCGGACAACATCCATCGGAGCAATCCGCTTTAACATCGACGGAAGTCCTGATCCCACCGCATAAACTTCCTTATCGGGGAAGGTGGATTTAATGATTTCACGCAATCCGATCTGGCAGCCATAGCAATCGCCATCCGGCAGGCCGTGTCCAAAAATCGTAATGATCTTGTTCGCCTTGATTTCTTGATAAATTTTCTCGAGATCTTGGTTCATGGAAAGTCTTATAGATTACTCTTTTTTCTTTGAAGCACAAGCCTTTTTCTTTGGGAGAATGAAAAAGAGCCGATCCGAGATTTTATTGCGGGTCAATGTTAAGATAATTTCGAATGAAAAGTCAGAACCCCATTGCGTTGCTTTTTGCCTTATGGGCCTTTGTGCTTTCGGACTGCGGTCCCACCCCAAAATCTTCGGTGCCCGTTTCCTCGGTTCCTTCCTCTTCCTCCGAAATGACCTTTTCCTTCAGCCAAGGGACCTCAACTTCATCTTCGAAAGAGACGAGTTCCGAAGAAACAAGTTCGGGCGAAACGACTTCCACCGCAACCTCGGAAGACAGTTCAACTTCGGAAGCGGATTCGAGCGTCCCCACCAGCGTTTTTTCTTCCCCGAGCGAGTGCACCGTCACGTTTTTGAACTATGATGGAACCTTCTTGGATGCCGAAACGGTCCCTTTCGGCGCGGCCGTCCTTTATCGGGGGGTCACCCCGACTCGACCGGCCACCTTTCAATACACCTACACCTTCGCCGGTTGGGATCACGCACTCGGCTCGGTGAAAACCGATTTTGAGACGACGGCTCAATATGCGACAAATCGGACGCCCTATACCATCACGTTTTTGAACTACGATGGCACTGTCATTTCTCATGACCTTTGGGGTTACGGAACCATTCCGAGCTGTACCAAGACTCCCGTGCGGGAAAGCAACGACACGACCGATTTCACTTTTAGCGGCTGGAGCCCCGAAATCATTCCGGTGACAGCCGAAGCGAGTTATACCGCTCAATATAGCGAATCGGTTCGGACCTACACGATCACGTTCCAAAACGACGACGGAACCATCCTCCAGCAGGATAAACTTGTCTATGGCGAAACCCCGGTTTATCAAGGCACCATCCCCACCAAATTGAAATCAGACCAATTCACCTATGGGTTTCATGAATGGGTGCCTTCGATTACTCCGGTCAAAGCCGAAGCGACCTACACCGCTTCCTATAGTGAAACTCTCAATCAGTACACCGTTCGATTTCTGAATGAGGACGGCAGCGAACTTCAAAGCTCCCTTTGGAACTACGGGACCACCCCGTTCTACTCGGGATCAACCCCGGTGAAGACGCCCGCCCCTGGCTATATCGAAACCTTCAAGGAATTTGTGCCGGCACTCGCCCCGGTCAGCGGAGCGACCACTTATCAAGCGACCTACACCGTCACACCCGATACCTCTTTCTTTGAATTCACTTATGACGACACCACCCTCTCCTACACGGTCAGTAAGTCTCTGAAAGCCACCACGGGTGCCGCCATTCCTGAAGCTTACGACGATGGAACCCATGGAACTCACCCGGTGACGGCGATCGGCACCCTCCATTTTTCGAATCCTTCCGAACTCGTCACGATTGTCTTACCTTCCACCATCAAAACAATCGAGAGTCAGGCTTTCTCTCGCTGCACCGCCCTCTGCGATTTCGTTTTTCCGTCCAGCCTAGAAGAGATTGGTCAATCCGCTTTTGAAGGCTGCAGCAGTCTCACCACTTTCAAAGCGCCAGCCGCTTTAAAATCGCTTGGAGTCCGGGCCTTCGCAGATTGCACTCTCCTCAAAAACGTCGATTTTCGAGATTGCGCTGCTCCCCTTTCAAATTGGATTTTCTCGGGTTGCACCTCCCTCAGCGAATTCCTTTATTCGCCCAGTCTCACGAACATCCCCGACGACGCTTTCTACCATTGTTCGGCCTTAAGCTCCTTCTCTTTTCAAGAGGGTTTGGTTTCAATTGGGGCTGGAGCCTTCTATAAAGTCCCTTTTACGAGCATTGCTTTCCCGAAATCTCTTAAGACGATCGGAGCCCAAGCCTTCGAGGAGAATACCGTTCTGACCTCCATAAGTTTCTCCGAGGGACTCGAAAGTATCGGGCTACGGGCCTTCTATTCCGATTATAGGCTCCAAGAATTAAACTTCCCTTCTACCTTGAAGACCATTGGAGCTTATGCCTTTAGGGGTTGTCTCCGACTCCTCTCCGTCTATATTCCTTCCTCCGTCCTCACGGTTGGAAAAGAGGCTTTTCAAACTGGAGCATCGGGCTTGGCCCTTTGCGAAGCAACGAGCAAGCCTAGCGGTTGGGATGATACTTGGAATGAGCCTGATTCCAATAAAGCAAAAGCCCTGGCGGTCACCTGGGGGATTCTCGATCGCGGGGCATGGGACGAAGACTGCCTCTATGTCGCGACGGCAACCGAAGCTTACGTCGCGATGATCGCGCCCGGAACCACCGCCCTCTCCGTTAACGCCACTTTTGAGGGTAAACCGGTGACGACCATTCTCGATTATGCGGGGGCCCACTCCCCTGATTTAGAGACGATAACTTTGCCCGAAAGCGTGACGGTCATTTCAAATTACGCCTTTACGGGGTGCACTATTTTGCAGAAGATTCCTTTCCTTGGCCAACTCCAAAAGATTGGAGATTACGCCTTCAGTGGGACCGGAATTGATGGTGACCTCATCTTCCCGTCCACCCTCACCGAGATTGGGGAATATGCTTTTTATAACGATGCCAAGATCACCGGGGCAAGTTTCCCGACGTCTTTTCCCAATATCCCCGCAGGAATTTTTGGGGACTGCACTGCCTTGAAAACGCTCACTTGGCCCCGTCAGGTTTTGAGCATCGGAAAGGAAGCCTTCGTCCGCTGTCCCTTAGAAGAGACTCTCACTTTGGGCTTCCCAAATGTCGTGATTGGATCCGAAGCCTTTGGTGGTTCTTCCGTCCGCACAACTTTAACCTTTACCGCGGCCCCCACTTCGATCGGAATGTGGGCTTTCTCCGACTGCCGTTTCTTAACGGAAGTGAATCTTCCTGAAGGGCTGGTTGCCATACCTGATTACTGTTTCACCCGCTGCAAAAATCTCCCCAGTATCGTTATTCCCTCTACGGTGAAAAGCATCGGAAAGGAAGCCTTCTCCTTTGGCAATTCTTTAAAACACATTAGTCTTCCCGCTGGACTAGAAAGCATCGGGGACAACATTTTCGAAAACTCCTATCTTTTGGAGATCGCCCTGCCTGAAAAAATCGTAAGCATTCCTCAAGAAGCTTTCTTGGGCTGCGTCAAACTCGAAGAAATCCATTTTTTAGGCCCCATTAAGAGCATCGGGGCCGATGCCTTTCTTTTCTGCTACTGCCTCAAGAGCATTGCTATCCCCGCTTCATGCATTTCCATCGGACCCGGGGCATTCATTCAGTCGGGTCTCACTTCCTTCACTTTGCCCCAAAGCGTGACTTCGCTTGGCGAAAACTGTTTTGAGAAGTCTTCTTGCTTAGTCACCTTCACCTTCTTAGGCACGATGGCGGAGTGGCAGGCCGCCAATTTCCCGACCTCCATATTCACCGGTACCGGAGTCACGGCGATCATCTGCTCCGATGGTACGTTGCCATTAAGTTAAAAAAAGAGACCTCGGTTTCCCAAGGTCTCATTTGTTCCAAAACGTCGAAACTCAATACGCGTCCCCGTCTTTTTTGATGCCGAGGAGTTCAGCCGCATCGGCGTCATCGCCTTTCGGCTCGACCCCTTCGCCATCGGTCGCCGGAGCTTCCGCCGCTTCATCGGGGACTTCTTTGCCCTCGACCGCCGCGTTGTACTCTTTTTCTTCTTCGGCGTCCTCGCTATCCTCATCGCCCTCTTCGACGTCGCTATAGACGTCTTGGACATCGATGTGGACTTGTTCGTATTTATGGCGGACCCGGAGATCCCAGGTGTTATCGCCAAGCGCCACGAAACGGCCATCGAGCGAAAGATCGGTATAGAAATGGCCGATCCGGGCCTTCTGCTCGTCTTCGCTTAATCCCTTCTCCGCAACGACTTCCTTCCAGAGGTCGCCAAAGGGCATTTCTTTCTTCGATTTGCTGAGAACGTTATACGCGATCTCCAGCATGCTTAATTCTTCAGCCATGGTTTTAATTTCCTTTCTTCCAAGACCTTACATCTTATCGGGGGCCGACACGCCGAGAAGCCCTAAGGCATTCTCCAGCACGATCATGCAGCTCTTAATAAGAGCCAGCCTCGACGATGTTAAGGGGATGTTGTCGCGATCAATCACGCGGCAGGCGGCGTAGAACTCGTGGATCAGAGTCGCTAACTTTTGGATGTAACCCGCTACTTTGTAGGGGGCCCGTTCCTTGGCCGCAGCCTCTATCATACTAGGAAAATCACTCAGGTGTTTAAGAATCGACATCTCGCTCTCCTCTTTAAGAAGAGGAGCTTTCGGGTCGAGCGGGATATCCCCTGCCATCTCAAGAAGCGAGTGGCAACGGGCGTGAGCATATTGGGCATAGTAGACCGGGTTGGAATTGCTTTGTTCCATCGCAAGGTTGAAATTGAAATCGAGGTGGCCCGAAGCCGAACGCTCGACGAAGAAATAACGAACGGCATCCTTGCCGACATCGGCGACGAGTTCACGGTGGGTGATCGACTTACCGGTCCGTTTGCTCATCTTGACTTCTTGGCCATCCTTGAAGACCCGAACGACTTGGACAAGTTCAAAGTCGATGCAGCTTTCGGGGTAGCCCTTCATCATCAGGGCGGATTTCATCCGGTTGAGATAACCATGGTGATCGGAGCCGAGGACATCGATCAAGAGATCGAACCCGCGGGCCATCTTGCCATAGTGATAGGCAATATCGGGCATGAAATAAGTGTATTGACCGTTGCTCTTCACGATCGGGCGGTCTTTGTCATCGAGGAAGGCGGTCGTCTTTAGATAGGTCGCGCCATCTTGGACATAGGTGTATTTGGCGAGGCCTTTAATCGTATCAGGGATCGTCGCGCCTTTCCGGATATCGGATTCGTAGGAGAACACATCCCAATGGACACCGAAGTCCGCCATATCTTTTTTGATTTTGGCGAGTTCGTGGTCGATGCCAAAGCGGATGAAGAAATCATGGGATTCTTGATTGTCTTGGAGATACTTATCGCCAAATTGGGCTTTGATGTCCTTGGCTAAATCGATCAGGTCGACGCCATGGTAATCGTCTTCGCCTAAAGCGAGCGGTTCGCCAAATTGTTCATGGTAACGGGCCCGAATCGAGTGACCGAGGTGTTCGATTTGATTGCCGCAGTCATTGACGTAATATTCGCGGGTGACGTCATAGCCGGCTTCGGTATAGAGGTTGCAGATGCAATCGCCGATCGCGGCGCAGCGGGTATGGCCCAAATGGAGGTCGCCCGTCGGGTTCGCCGAGACGAATTCAACATCGATTTTGAAATTCTTTTTGGCGCCCTTGCCGTAGTCGCTCCCCTTTGAAAGGATCTGGGAGACCACTTCGGTTAAGCTGTCTTGCTTGATGAAAAAGTTGATGAAGCCCGGACCGGCCACTTCTATTTTCGAAATGATTGGGGACTGAATCGCTTGTTGGAGCGACTCCGCGATTTCTTTCGGGCTCTTTTTAAGAATACGGGCATATTTAAGAGCGAGGTTCGAGGAGTAATCCCCATGCACGGGGTCCTTCGAATGCTCAATCACCACATCTTCCGGCTTCAGATCGAGGCCGAGGGTTTTGCCAGCCGCAATCAGCGCTTGTTTTAATTCGATTTCAGTATCCATACGACCTCACTCTTGGTCTTCATCGCCTTGGTTCGACTCTTCGACATCGCTCACAAGGAGAACGACGGCGCTCGCCCGAATCGCTTTGCCTTCGCCGACCGCATCGAGACCTTCATTGGTCATCGCTTTGACCGAGACGGCATTAACGTCGATCTCAAGAAGATCGGCGAGATTCTGACGCATCGTTCCGATATAGGGAGCGAGCAATGGCTTTTCGCAGCTGATCGAAATGTCGATATTGTTGACGAGATAATTCGCTTCTTTCATCATCGTGACGACCCCTTGGACGATTGTCGCGGAATCGGCGTTCTCCCATTTGCGGTCGTGGGTCGGGAAGTACTTGCCGATGTCGCCTAAGGCCAAGGCGCCAAGAATCGCGTCGCTGGCGGCATGGTAAACCACGTCGGCATCACTATGGCCGAGCAATCCCTTTTCGTAAGGGATTTTCACTCCCGCCAAAATGAGATCGCGGTTAATAACGAGCTGGTGAATGTCCTCACCATAGCCAATTCTGAATTTTTCCATACTCACACATTGAACCTGAAGAAGACGACATCGCCGTCTTTCATCAGATAGTCCTTTCCCTCCATCCGGAGTTTGCCCGCGGATTTGACCGCGTCTTCTGACCCGAGCTTTCGTAATTCTTCGAAGTCATAGCATTCGGCTTTGATAAAGCCCTTCTGGAAATCGCTATGGATGATGCCGGCACACTCGGGGGCCGACATGCCATTGCGGAAGGTCCAGGCGCGGCATTCGTCTTTGCCGCAGGTGAAGAAGGTCGAAAGGTTGAGGAGCTTATAGGCGGCTTTCACCAGTTTATCGAGACCGGATTCAGTGGCCCCTAAGGTTTCGAGGAATTCTTTGCGTTCGGCCGGCGGAAGCTGGCTGATTTCGTATTCGATCTGGCAGGAGACCGGAATGCACTGGGCCCCTTCTCCTTCCGCGATCGCTTTCACGGTCTGATAGTGTTTGCAGTGATCGAGATCGGTGTAATCGCTATCGGCGACGTTGGCGACATAAATGATCGGCTTCAAGGTCAAAAGGAAGAAATTCTTTTTGGCGTAGTCCATCTGTTCTTGGCTTAAGCTCGTTAACAAACGCGCGGGTTTCCCTTGGCCCAAAATATCTTTGAGCGGATTCAGAATCGCCATTTCGTAGGCCGCGACTTTATCGTGGGCGACCCGGGCTTTGATATCTTGTTTCGCGATCCGATTGACCACCATGTCGTAGTCGCTCATCGAGAGTTCGATGTTGATCGTGTCGATGTCACGAGCGGGGTCAACGCTATTTTCGACGTGGATGATTTCGGAGGATTCGAAGCAACGGACCACTTCGCAGATGGCGTCGCATTCGCGAATCGCCGCGAGGAATTGGTTCCCTAAGCCTTCGCCTTTGCTCGCGCCCTTAACGAGGCCAGCAATATCGTAGAACTCGAAGGTCGCGTTGATTTTGCGGGCCGGGTGAAACATGTTATCCAAAAAGTCGAGCCGTTCATCGGGGACCACCACCACGCCCGTGTTCGGGTTGATCGTCGCGAAAGGATAGTTCGCCGCTTCAACGTGCGAATTCGTGATCGCGTTGAAGAGGGTCGATTTACCGACGTTAGGAAGTCCAACAATACCTGCTTTTAATGCCATTGCAATGATGTCGCTTTCTTTGTGCATTGAGATTGTATCTCAATAGGCGAAGTGAAACTAGATTAAACCGAAAGAAAAAGCCCTGACATTGAAGCCAGGGCTTGGAAGTTAACTAACGAATTAGTCGATCTTCTTAATGTTCGCAGCACGCGGGCCGCGCTCAGACTCTTCGACGTCGAATTCTACATGCTCGCCAGGTTCGGCGGTCTTGTA
>Ga0268357_100419_pt1 | contig 55469 bp, 54 predicted proteins | sample BioMet10_FD_192466 | JGI IMG/M metagenome (GOLD analysis project Ga0268357, IMG submission 192466) | Sewage microbial communities from Oakland, California, United States - Biofuel 10 (Illumina Assembly) | ecosystem: Engineered > Wastewater > Sewage > Unclassified | place: USA: California... | reverse complement strand
CTGCGCCAAGTTGTAACGCGCCACAGAAGACGAAAAGATGCCCCCAGCATATTTCAGCCAACGTCACTCGCATCATATGTCTTTCAATCGCAACGTGTTTGTCGCGACGAGGCAAACGAAGCAAGTTGTCACAATTCGCCTGGTCAGCAGTGCAGGGGCTCTGTTTGCCATCAGCATTGTCAGCATCACCGTCACTTGTATTCAATTGAGAACAACACATCGACAGTAACTTATCATGTGACAGTTTGTGAGCCTCAGAATTTTGAACAGGTCGTCTCAGGTACCAGGCAAGCAAGGGGATGAGCAGTCCAGCGAAGATAAGGATGTATGATGTCCACACAGGCACTGGATATCCTCGTACATTCGCCTTACCTTCGCCAAGTTGTACTGCCCCCATTACAACGGCTGCCTGCCCATAATATATTTCTCCCAACGTCACTCTCATCATTTTCTTAATTTGTTATATAACCATGGTCCCGCATATCCCGCTACCTTAGCTTTTGTCATGGGCGGCGGGCCAGGTTCAAACGCGCCGGACACGAAGTCCAGAGCCTTCTCGATCTTGTCCGGATTTCGCGCCGCAGCCATGGCGTTCGCTGGCGCCACGTCCACGCTTGCCGCCGCGGCGATGGGCAAGGCCCCCGCCCCGAGGGTAAGGAGAGTGTAGTTCCGCAAATTTTCATTTGTGGCGTAGGCCTCCGCCGTTTTGCTCAGCGCTTGCCCGGCCGCCTTGGTTCCCATGGATACCGCCTGGGATACGCCGCCGGGGGCCTTGTCCCAGACTTGGCCCAACCCATCGCCTATTTTGTGAATGCCGTCCCACCACGAGTCCTCCAGCCCCCAGGCATCCGCCCGGTTGATCGGGTCATCGAGGCATGGGCCGGACCAGATCAATTTAGAAAGCGCATCCAGAGGAGAATCCAGCAGACGAGCAAGATCCAGTAAAGCATGCGGAAGAACCGGTAGCCCTCGGCCTTAAGGCCGTGCAACACGCCGAACACGAGGTAGATGCCCGCGTTCATCGCGGCGAAAAGGCAGTGCACACGGAAAGGGATCGTATGGTCAAATACTGTTTCATAATACAATGCGGCAAAAAGCGTAGGGGCTGCAAAAACGAGGTCGATGAGCGAGAAGAGTAGTCCGCCGTTGGGCCTGCCTCTGAGAATTGCGCACAAGGTCGCGCCGATTGCATAGGCAAGCACACCGAAGAATGGGTACAGGACCGTCCACTTCCAAAACGGTCGCAATGCCTTTGCGCGCGGTTTAGTCATTTTTAATGTCTGTTTTTTCTATATTCAGATCATTATTCCAGCTGTCGGAGACGATATCCGGATAAGAATTGTTATAAAAATCAATAGGCTGCCTCGGCTGAATAAACGACCCATCTGGCGCCTTGACGCCGCCGCTTTTCAAAACGCTACAACCATACGTGACGCATGAATCATTTCCCAAGTGGTATTTCTGAGGAGAGTGAATGCTCTTGTTTATGTAGTCCTGCATTGCTTCTTTTTGGCTACTGCTTATTGGAATGGAAACCATTCGAGAGGGAACACGAGTTGTGTCCTCCTGACGAACAACGCCAGGGACATTCATCCATAAACCGCGCAGCACTTCATTCTTTTGACTACCGTCTGGAGCCTTCCCATAAATTGGACCATCGTCTAAAGATATTCCGATGTGCCCAAAGGGTGGGGTATCGTATTCATATAGAGTTGCCTCCTCCAGCCCCCAGACGTCCGCCCGGTTGATCGGGTCGTCGAGGCAGTAGCCGTACCAGTCGTTGTCGCCGCCCTTTTCGCCGAGCGGGTCAAGGGCCGTGAAGCGGCCGGTGTCGGCGTCGTAGTCGCGCCAGACAAAACGCGTGAGGCCGGTGTCGGCGTCAAAGAGCCCGCCGGCGAAGCCCAAGGGCAGCCGCACGGGTCCTTGAAGCCCCCGAAGGGGGTTGCCAAAACTGTCGTAACGCATTGTCTGTACGACATTTCCGTCCGGGGTGGCAAGCGCGAGCGGCGTGCCGATCTGGTCGGCCAGCAGCAGGTAAGACGCGCTGCCGTCGGTCACGCCGACCGGCGTGCGGCCCTGCGTGTAGGCCAGCCGCCACCAGCGCTCGCCGTCGTAAAACTCCAGCAGCCGCAGCGGGGCCAGCCAGCGGAAGGCCTCGGCCGGCTGACCGTCGATGCGTTTTTCGCGCCGCAGTCCGTCGGCGTCGTAGCCGTACTCGACGCGCCGGCCGTCCGGCAGCTCCACCGCCAGCAGCAGGCCCGAGGGTTCGTAATGGTACTGCGTCTGGCGTCCTTTCGCGACCTTCAGACTGCGGAACCCCGCGGGATCATGCGCGTACTGCGCATCGCCGGCCTGGAGCAGACGGTCGCCGAGGCTGTAGGTGTAGCGCCGCTCGCCGCGGAAGCGCAGCGGGTTGATGTCCGCCAGCCGCCGGGCCTCGCGGTCGTACTGGTAGGACTCGCGCAGCGCGCCGCGGCCGTCGGTGACGCGCGCCAGCCGGCCGGCGGAGTCGTAGGCGTAGCGCGTGATTTCCGGGCCGCGTCCGAGGTCGAGGCTGCGCGCGGCGATGCGGCCCGTGCCGTCCTGCATGAAGGAAATCGAAGGGGTTGTGGGCATGGGGAAACTCCCGCTGTTTGCGCGCCCGGCGCTATGCCCGGCGCTGATTGCGCCAAGCATACCACCGGGTTGCGGCGGTGGCCGGGAATCCCCCCGAATGGACGCGGTAAGGACGCAAATTACCGGTTGACAGGGCAGCGGCAGGCGCGGCGGAAGAGAACGCCTCCGGCGGCCGGGCAGGGGCTGCGCGCCCCTCCCGGACCCTCCCTGCGCCCCTTTCAGGGGGGGACATGGTCCCGTGCCCGGCCGGAGGGCCTGCCGGAAGTGGGAAGCGGCGGCCCGAAAGACGAGGCGAGCGCCCGGCTTCGGGCGCTCGCTCGCGCAGGTCCAGGGGGCGCGCAGCCCCCTGGCCGCCGGAGGCATAATCCACGCGGCCACACCCCACCGGGGACATACTCACAGCCGCGACGATGTGGCGTGTTTTTCATGCTCCGCAGGCCAAGGGGCGAGGCCCTTTGGAACCCCGTTACGGAACGCCCAACGTGTCGTGAGGCCAAGGCACGGGCGCCGTCGAACGGAGCCTGGCCGCCGGAGGCGTCGCCCCGCCACGACGGCAGGGCGGCGGGCCTCCGGGCGGGTTCAGGGCCGTCTGCGGGGCTGCTGGGGGCGGGGTGCGAGGGGATTCTGTCGGCTGTCGTTGCGGGTGCGCTCTTGGCGCGGCTGGACGGCGGGACCGGTTTCGGGGGTGAGCAGGCGTCTGCCCTCCCCGGCGCCGGCGAGCATGTACTGGGCGGCCTCGCAGACGTGTGAAAAGCGGCTTTTTTCGGGCGAATCCTGGTAGCGCGCCTCGCCGGCGACGAGCAGGCGACGGTAGCGCCAGGCCCCGGCCATGCCGGCGATGAGGGTGCGACAGCGCGGCGAGAGGAGCAGTCCGGGTCGGCCGTCGATGTCGCGGGAGAGCGCGGCGGCCACGGCCTCGCGGCGCAGAAGCGGATCGTTGGTCGGGGCCGGGCGGGCCTGGAGTCCGGCGGCGCGCAGGATGTCGAAGGGGGTGCGTTCGTCGGTCTGGGCGCGCTGCATGCCCGCGGGGTCGCCCCAGATTTCGACGGCGAGGCCGGGATAGCGTGTGGCCAGGAGGTCCTTGAGCAGGCCGGCGAAGCGCAGCATGCCCATGTCCTGGCTGACGAGTTCGTCGAGGATGAGCCAGCGGCCGTCGGCGAGGCGCTGGCCGATGGCGGCGGCGGGGGTGAGGCCGAAGTCCAGGCCGGCGTAGAGGGGCAGGCCGGGCGCGGGCTTGAGTTCGCGCGTGGCCGCGTGGCGGGCGTGGTCGAACTCCGGGTACACGGGCAGCCCGTCCTGGGCGAAGCCGTACTGGGCGCAGTAGTAGACGCGGATGTGGGCCGGGGATTTGCCGGCCATGCGGCGTTCGTAGAAGCGCGGCGCGAGGTGGGCGAGGTTCTCGGCGTCGGGATTGGCGAGGAACGCGCCGTCGCGTTCGACGATGCCGCCGGGCTGGCGGAAGAAGGCCCAGTCCTCGGGCCGGTTCTCCTCGGCGAGGGTGCGCCACCAGTGGTCCAGGTCCGGCGGGTTGGTGTCCATGATCACCCCGGCCCAGGCGCAGCCGCCGTCGCGGCGGGCGGGGAAGCGCTCCACGCGGTCGCCCAGGGCCTCGACGACGCAGAGGGGCAGTTCACGGGCCTCGTTGATCCAGGCCCCGGTGAGTTCGAGGGAGAGCAGGCGGCGGGCGTCCTGGGGGCGGTCCAGGGCGCGGAAGAGGACCTCGGCCTCGGCGCGGGTGCCGTCGGCCAGGGGCACGCGCAGCCGGTGGGTCATGTCGGAGTGGCTGAAGCGGCCGAACTGCTCCTCGGGCAGCCAGTTCAGCCAGGTGCGCAGGGTGATGTCCTTGAGTTCGCGGTAGGTGTTGCGCAGGATGGCGAAGCGCGAGCGGCGGACTCCGGAGGGATCGGCGGTCTGGCCGCAGGCGCGGGCGAGGAGCTCCACGCAGCAGGCCGAGGACTTGCCCGAGCCCACGGGGCCCATGAGGCCGCGGTAGAAGGCCGGGGAGGCCATGAACCGGGCGATGGTGGGCGGGGCCTTGTAGGTGACGGCGTAGGGATGTGCGGGCTTCATGGGCGCAAGCATAGCACCGGGTCCGGGCCGGGGACGGAAATGCCCCGCGCCGGGCGGGAAAAAGGACAAGAATTCCGTGTTGACAGGATATTTCCGGCCGCCCGGCGGCCCCTTGGCTGACAAGCGGCGCGGCTTGGGCTATGTGGGCCGGTAGGAGGACGGCGGGCCATGGGCACGGCGTTGAAAAGATTGGCCATGAGCGTGCAGCCCTCGCTGCGCGGCCGGGTGTTCGCGCTGCTGGCCGGCCTGACCCTCTGCGCCTGCGCCGGGGCCACGGCCACCTACTGGCTGGCGCAGCACTACCTCGACGCCACGGACATGCTGCGCGAGGTGAACCTGAGCCAGCAGGTGGCGGCGCTGTCCCTTTCCGAGCATCTGGCCGGGCTGGAGGCCGATGCCCTGGCAGCGCGCCAGGACCCCTCCCGCCGTGCGGACTTCGAGGCCCGGCAGCGCGCCGTGGACAAGGCCTTCGGCCATTTGCGCGCCAGCGAGCCGCTGGAGGCCGGGCGCGAGCTCATCACGCGCATGGACAAGGGCTTCGGGAACCAGGCCCGGGTCCTGCGCGAGTTCATGGACAGCCGGCCGGGCGAGGGCGCGGCGCTGGTGGCCCGGGCCGCGCGCTACCGCCAGGACGCCCAGGAGGCGGCCGGCGACCTGTTCGACCTGCACACCCGCGACGCCGACCTCGGCGTTTCAGCCATGCGCGCCCTGGCGCACACGGCCACCACGGCCTCGCTGTTCGTGATTCCGGCGGGCGCGGTGCTGGGGCTTTTGCTCGGCTGGGTGCTGCTGCGCCAGGTGCTCGGCCCGATCCGCCGCCTGGCCCTGGGCGCGGCCATGGGGCAGGGCGGCGGGGAGCCGGGCGCAGCCGGGGCCGGGGACCCGGCCGACCGGACCGCCGCGAGCCAGTCCGCCAGCCAGTCGGACGAGGTGCGCGCCGTGGGCGAGCTGGTGGCCGGGCTCCTGCGCGACGTGGGCGCCACCCAGGCGCTTCTGAAGGAATCGCGCGAGCACCTGATGCAGGCCGAGAAGCTGGCCCTGGTGGGCAAGCTCGCCGCCGGCGTGGCCCACAGCGTGCGCAATCCGCTGACCAGCGTGAAGATGCGTCTGTTTTCCCTGGAGCGCAGCCTGGACCTCAGCCTGGCCCAGCGCGAGGACTTCGAGGTCATCAGCGAGGAGATCCGCCACCTGGACACCATCGTGCGCAACTTCCTCGAGTTTTCCCGGCCGCCCAAGCCCAAGCTCCAGCATGTCAGCCTGTCCGAGGTGGTGGACATGACCCTGGTGCTCCTGAAGCACCGCCTGGAGACCTACGGGGTGGAGGTGCGCCTGGACCGCGAGGGGCCCCTGCCCGAGAGCGAGGCCGACCCCGAGCAGCTCAAGGAGGTCCTGGTGAACCTCGTGCTCAACGCCTGCGACGCCATGGGCGAGAACGGCCGCATCACCATTTCCGAGAGCATCGGGCTCATCGAGCCGCTAGGCCGGGTGGCCATCCTGGAGATCGCCGACTCCGGGCCGGGCATCGCCCCGGAGGTGGCGGAAAAGGTCTTCCAGCCCTTCTTCAGCACCAAGGAGGAGGGCACGGGCCTCGGTCTGGCCATCGCCACGCGGATCATGGAGGAGCACGGCGGGTACATCCACCTCAAGCCCTCCGAGCGCGGGCAGGGAGCCTGCTTCGTGCTCGTGCTGCCCATCCGGGAGAAGATATGGCTCAGATCCTGATCGTGGACGACGACGCGCAGCTGCGCCAGAGCTTCGGCAAGATTCTTGAGGGCGAGGGCTACGAGATCCGCGCCGCGGCCAGCGGCGAGGCCGGCGTGGCCGAGGTCCGCCGCGAGGCGCCCGATCTCGTGATCATGGACGTGCGCATGACGGGCATCACCGGCATCGCGGCCATGCAGCAGATGCGCGCGGCCTCGCCCAACCTCCCGGTGATCATCATGACCGCCTACGGCGGCACCGAGACGGCCATCGAGGCCACCAAGCTCGGGGCCTTCGACTACATCGTCAAGCCCTTCGAGATTCCGGACATTCTGCGGCTCATCGGGCAGGGCCTCAGCGCCGGCCGGCTGGCCCGGGCGCGGGTGGCCATCGCCCCGGAACCCGACGAGAGCCAGGACGACGCCCTCGTCGGCCAGAGCCGCGCCATGCAGGAGGTCTTCAAGGCCATCGGCCGCGCCGCGCCAACCGACGCCCTCGTGCTCATCCGGGGCGAGTCCGGCACGGGCAAGGAGCTGGTGGCCCGCGCCCTCTGGCAACACAGCGCCCGGGCCGCCAAGCCCTTCGTGGTCATCAACTGCGTGGCCATCCCGGACACGCTGCTGGAGAGCGAGCTTTTCGGCTACGAGAAGGGCGCGTTCACCGGCGCGGGCGGCCGCCGCGTGGGCAAGATCGAGCAGGCCCAGCGCGGCACGGTGTTCCTGGACGAGATCGGCGACATGCCGCTCACCGTGCAGGCCAAGATCCTGCGCCTGCTGCAGGAGAAGCAGATCGAGCGCCTGGGCGGCCGCGAGCCCATTCCGGTGGACGTGCGCATCCTGGCCGCCACCAACCGTGACCTGGAGGAGGCCGTGGCCCAGGGCCGCCTGCGCGAGGATTTGTACTACCGCCTCAAGGTCGTGACCATCAGCCTGCCGCCCCTGCGCGCGCGTGAGGGCGACGTGCCCCGGCTGGCCGCGCACTTCCTCTCGCGCCTGGCGCGGGAGCTGGACATGCAGAACCCCGGCCTGACGCCCGAGGCGGCGGACCTGCTCGCCGCGCATCCCTGGCCGGGCAACGTGCGCGAACTGGGCAACGCCCTCAAGAAGGCGCTGATCTTCTCGCGCGGGGTGCCCATCGGCGCGGAGGACATGTCCCAGGCCATCGGCGTCGGCCGGCCGGCCCCGGCCGTCTCCGGCGCGGGGGCCTCCGCCGCGGCCGCGGACGAGCCGCTGCGGGCCTTCGTGCGCCGCGCGCTCATGGACCGGGCCGGCGAGGCCGCCTTCGAGCACGTGCTGGACACGGTCGGCCGCGCGGCCATCGCCGAGGCCCTGGAGATCACCGGCGGCAACCGCACCCGCGCGGCCAAGCTGCTCGGCCTCTCGCGGCCCACGCTCATCGCCAAGATCGAAAAATACGGGCTCAGGCTCACCACCCAGGTGCAGTAGCCCAGCGCCGCATGCAAGGAGCACGGATGCCTCGATTCTTCCCCCGCGCCTGGGCCTGGGCCCGCACGCACGACCTCGTCGCGCCGGCTTGCGCCATGGCGCTGGCGCTGGCCCGGTTCCTGGCCGAGCGCACCTGGGATCTGTTCCTCCTGGGCGATTCGTTCCAGTGCTACGCCCACTTCAACTTCGTGCTGGGCAATCTCCTGTCCGCCGGGGAGCTGCCGCAGTGGCTGCCTTACGCGGTCTATGGCGCGCCGGCCGCGCCCTACACCCAGGTCTTCCTGACGCCGTTCACGCTGGTCGCGGCCCTTTTGGGCGCGGCCCTGCACGTCAGCGACGCCTGGGCCCTGTTCAGCGCCTGCGTGGTGCTGGAGCTCTGGGTCCTCGTGCTCGGGGCCTGGCTGCTCGCGGGCGAGCTGTTCGAGACGCGGGCCGCGCGCGTGGCCGTGACCCTGGCCGCGGCCTTCGCCAGCAACTGGCAGCTCCAGATGTTCTGGTCGCACCGCATGCTCGTGTACTGGCCGCTGCTGCTGTACTTCATCCTGCGGCTGCGCCGCCGGGGCGATTTGGCGGACATGGCCGGGGCCTGCCTGGCCGGGCTGTTCCTGATCTTCGGCAGCGTGAGCTACGCCGCGCCCATCGACCTCCTCTTCGGTCTGGTGGTCTACCTCGCGGCGGCGGCCTGCCTGGGTCTGCGCCAGCCGCTGCTCGACCCGGCCGGCCTGCGCCGCCCCGCGACCCTGGCCCTCTGGGCCGTGGTGCTGGGCGTGCTCGCGGCGTACGGACGGCTCATCGCCCATCTCTTCGACCAGGTTGTGGTGCTCGCGCCCTTTCGCAACGCCGACGGCTCGGTGAGCCTGGGCACCTTTTTGAGTTATGGCGGCCTGGCCGCGGACAAGCTGCGCGAATTCGTCTGCGGCTTTCCGGCCATGCACCTGGAGACCTTCTTCTACCTGGGCGTCCTGCCCACCGGTCTGCTGCTGCTGGCCCCGGCCCGCTGGCGCGACAGGAAGATGCTCCTCGTGCTGGCGGCCACGGTCTTTCTGTTCCTGCTCAGCCTCGGGCCCGACGGCGGGGTGGCCTACGCGGTCTATTATTTCCCCCTGGCCGACCGCTTCCGCCACCTGAGCATGCTCCTGCCCCTGGTGCGGCTGCTGCTGCTCGTGCTGGCCGGCTACGGGGTGGAGGCCCTGGCTCTGGCGCCGGACGGCGGCCGTCGGGCTTTCGGGGCCTGCCTGCTGGCCGCGCCGCTGCTCATCGGCGTCAAATGGGCCTTCGCGCCCATCCCGGTGCAGTTCGGATGGACCGCGCTCTTGCCGGAGATCGGGGCCGGGCTGTGTTTGGCGGCTTGGCTGACCCTGCGCCTGCTGCCCGACTTGACCCCGGCGGCCGCAGCCGTCGCTGTGCTCGTGCTGGAGCTGGCCCTGGGCCAGTGGGCCATGGCCGACCACGTGGACAAGTTCCTGTCAGTGCGCCACATGCGCATCGGGGAGCGTGATCTGACCGAGGCGCAGCCCCTGGTCTTCGATCCGCACCGCCTGGCGGAGTCCGAGGGTGATCCGCGTTGGCCCACGGTCATGCGCCTGGGTCTGCGTCAGCCCGTGAACAACGTCACGCTGCTGCACTTTGCCGGCGTGGACCTCTGCATGCCCATCTTCCGGGTGGACTTCATCGCCGAGGCCACCCTGCGTGATATGCCAAGCCTGGGACAGGATGTCCTTTTGCGCTCCAATATGCCCATGACCCCGCAGGAGCGCTTGGCCGCCGTCTTCTGGCAAGACCGCCGCGCCGCGCCGGCCTATCGCGAACTCTGCGGCTGCGGCGAGTTCTCCAAGCTGGCGATCCTCGGCGATCCGGCCGCGCCGCCGCCGGAGGTGCTGCATTTTTCCGCCAACCGCCTGCGCGTGCGCACGCGCACCAGCGCCCCGGACGCCCTGTTGCGCTACGCCGACAGCTTCGACCCGCGCTGGCGCGCCAGCATCGACGACCGGCCGGCCCCCGTGGGCAACGCCCATCCGTTCAAGGCCCTGCGGCTGCCGCCGGGCGAGCATGTGGCCGAGTTCGTCTTTTATGACCGGACGCAGGACTGGACCCTGCGCCTGGCCGGTCTGGCCGCCACGGCGGCCCTGCTCTGGCTGCTCGCCTGCGCCCTGGCGCGCGGCGGAGGCCGGGAGGACGCGCCCCGGCCCTAATCTTCCGCCGCAACCGGCCGATGAGGCCGGCATGAACGACTTCTTCATCCAGCCGGCCCGGCGGCCCCTCGTGTCCGTGGTCATCCCCAGCCATGATTACGGCCGCTACCTGCCCGGCTGTCTGGTCTCGCTCCAGCGCCAGGACATCGGCGCGGACCGGCTGGAGGTCATCGTGGCGGACGACGCCAGCGGCGACGGCTCGCTGGAGCTGGCGCAGCGGCTCCTGCCCGGCCTGGGCTTCGCCGCGTGGCGGGCCTTCGGCGTGCCCCGGTCCGGCCGGCCCGGCCCCGTGCGCAACGCCGGTCTGGCCCTGGCCACCGGCCGCCACCTGCTGACCCTGGACCCGGACGACGCCCTCAAGCCCGGCTACCTGCGCGCCTGCCTGGACGCGTTGGAGGCCGGCGCGGACGTGGCCTACACGGACTTCGTGCTGGCGCGCGGCGACACCCTGCGCGAGGTGCGCCTGGGCGCGTTCCGGCGGCAGTTCCTGGCCAACCAGAACATCCTTGCGCCCACGGCCGTGTTCCGGCGCGAACTCTGGGAGCGCGGGGCGCGCTTCCGCGCGGCCACGGCCTATGAGGACTGGGATTTCTGGATCCAGCTGGCCCTGCGCGGGGCGCGCTTCGCCCATGTGCGCGAGCCGCTGTATTATTACCGGCTGCACGGGGCCAACTACTCGAACGCGGCGCGCCGGGAGGACGCCCGGGCCAAGGCGCGCATCGTGCTGGACAACGCGGAGTTCTTCCCCTCCTGGACCCTGGACTGGGCGCGCGGCGTGGCGCAGGGCCGCCCGGACCCGATGCCGCGCGGCGTCATTCCGGTGCTCCGGGAGCACGCCGTGGTCGGTCCGCTGCCCTGAGGCGCGGCGTTCGGTCGGGGAAGGGAGCGCGGCGCCGCCGCCGTCTCAGCGCAGCCCCAGGGCCTCCCAGAACTTGCCGGCCATGCGCTCCAGGCTGAAGCGTTCGACCACGGTCGCGCGCGCGGCGGCGGCCATGCGTTCGCGCAGGCCCGGATCGCCGGCCAGACGCAGCACGGCCTCGGCCCACTGGCCGGGGCGCTCCACCAGGAAGCCGTCCGCGCCGGGGGTGAGGATCTCGCGGTTGAAGCCCACGGCCGAGGCGATGGGCACCGCCCCGCAGGCCATGTACTGCAGGATTTTGAAGCCGCACTTGCCGCGCGTGTATTCGTCGTCGGTCAGGGGCATGAGCCCGCAGTCGAAGCCGCCCAGCTGGGCGACCTCCAGATCCCCGCTCCAGCGCTCGAAGCGCACCATGTCCGCCAGCTCGCCGGAATAGGGCTCGTCGGCCACCACGCGCACCTCGATGCGTTCGCGCAGGGGGGCCAGCTCGCGCAGGACCTCGGGCAGGAACCAGAGGTTGCCGGAGGTGCCCATCCAGCCCACGCGGAAGGGGCCGACGCCGGCGGCGTCCGGCGGGGGCGGGGCGTACACGCCGGTGTCCAGGAGCGTGGGCAGGACCACGACGTTGCGCTGATGCTCGCGCGCATGGCCGGCGAGGTACTCGTTGCCGGCGATGACCACGTCCGCGGCCGCGCAGGTGGCTGCGAAGCGCCGGGCGATCTTCTCGGACTTGCGGGCGCTGCCGGGCCGGCCGACCTCCGCGGGGTGCAGGGCCCAGAGCGCGTCGTCGACATCGTAGGCCAGAAGATCGCAGCGGCGGCGGATGAGCGCCAGCTCCCAGGGGGCGAAGAGCTTCTGCTGGATGACCACGACCCGCGCGCGCGGCAGGGCGAGCAGGAAGGCCAGGCGCCGGTGCACGGCCTTGGGCGCGCGGCGCCAGTCCGCCGCGAGTCCGGCGGCGCGGCCGCGCGCGACGAAGGGCAGCACGCGGAAACGCACGCTGGGCAGGGTCTCGCCCGAGGGCGTGAGGAAGAGCAGGTCGAGGGCCGCGGCCATCAGCGCCGCCTTTTCTCGGCCAGCAGTTCGTCCACGAGTCGGAGATAAGGGTCCAGGCCGCAGGGGAAGTCCTCGGGCCAGGCGAAGGGTTCGCCGCGGCGGGGCTCGGTGGCGGCCTCGCGGAGGAGCGCGGCCAGGGCCGCCGCGTCGCCGGGGTCATGCAGGCGGTGGCGCTCCGGCACGAAGATGGCGCTGCCGTTGCGCGTGCTGGAGATGGTCGGCAGGCCGCAGGCCAGGGCCTCGAGCACGGCGTTGGAGCAGGCGTCGTAGTATGTCGGCAGGGCGAAGACGTCCGCCGCGGCGTAGAAGGCCGGCATGTCCGTCACGCGGCCGTGGAAGCGCAGGCGGCCGGCCACGCCCAGCTCGTGCGCCAGATGCAGCCAGTGGTCCGGCCCGCGGTCGCCGGCGACTTCCAGGCGGAAGTTCGGCGGCAGGAGCGCCAGGGCGTGGATCAGCGTGCCCAGGCCCTTGAGGGCGAAATTGGTGCCCGCGGTGCCGATGAGGATCTCGCCGGGTCCGGCGTGGGCCTCGACGCGCAGGCGCTCGCGCAGGGCCGGATCGGCCGGGGCGAAGCGCTTCGGATCGGGCCGGTTGTAGATCACCATGACCCGCGCCGGGTCGATGTCCGGATGTGCGGAGAGCAGCCATTCGCGCACGAGGTGGGAGACGCAGACGATGCGCTGGCGCGGGTTGGCCGGCCGGGAGAACTGGCGGTTCTCCAGCCAGTGCAGCACGGCCGAGGCGGGGGTGAGCGCGCGGTGCAGGCGCTTGAGCAGGCAGGCCGGGCCCGGGCCGTAGGCCGCCTCGGTGAGGGCGTTGAACACGGACTGGGGCCCGCCGCCCACGCGCAGGATGTCCTGCCGCCAGGTGCGGCCCAGGCCGATGACCAGATCGAAGCCGCCGTGACGCACGTGGGCGTCGGCGACGCGGGCGAACCAGATGTTCTTGAAGGCGCGGCCCAGGGGCGGCCGGCCCAGCACGTCCACCTGGACGCCCTCCGGCGGCTGGCCCTCGACGCGGGCGCAAAGGCAGCTCACTGCGTGTCCGGCCCGGGCCAGGGCGTCGGTCAGCCGCCAGGCGAAGCCCTCGGCCCCTCCGTAGAGGCCGAGGCGCGGCATGACGAGGACGATTTTGGCCTTGGGCATGGGCGATTCTCCAACGGTTGTTCTGGTGGCGGGATTCTTGTACGAAACGGGGCGCTTTGACAAGTCGGTGCGGCTTTGGCATAGCCAAGGCCGGAACCGCACACCGACCTGTCCGCAACGGCCAAGGAGACCAGCAATGTTCGCCACCCCCCAGCCCGATCTCGACCTGTTCCTTTTGCTCAACCAGGACTGGCGATTTGGAGTCCTGGACGTTGTGCTGCCGCTGCTCTCCTCACGCACGGCCCTGTTCGTGATCCTGGCCGCGCTCATCGTCTGGCGCTCCATGCGCCGGGGCAAGGGCCAGGTGCTCTATTTCGTGCTCCTCGTGCTGGCCATGGGCGCCGCGGACCTCGCGTGCAGCGCGATCAAGGACAACGTGGGCCGCGTCCGGCCCGAGCACAGCATCGCCGGCACCTGGCATCGCGAGTCCGGCCAGTGGCAGCGCCTGCCCGCGGACTTCCAGCCGGTCAAGAGCCAGGGGTCGAGCTTCCCCTCGGCCCACGCCGCCAATTCCGCCGCCCTGGCGCTTTTGGCGTCCATGCTCTGGCCGCGCGTGCGCAAGGGCCTGTGGCTTCTGCCGCTGGCCGTGGGCTGGTCGCGGGTCTACCTGGGCAAGCACTTTCCCACGGACATCGTGGCGGGCTGGCTCCTCGGCGTCCTCGTCGGCTGGCTGTTCTGGCGGTTGTGGCGCTTCGTGGCGCTGCGCTGCGGGCTCACGCTTCTGCCGGAGGAGTCCTACGCGCCGTACCTGCTGCCGCCGCCCGGCCGTTGTCGTTGACGCTGGGCGGGCCGGGGCGGTTACGCGCCGTCCGTTCCGCCGTTCCCCTCGCCGTTCTCGTCCCCGCCGTCGTCCACGGGCACCGCGCCCTTGCGCTTGTAGGCGCGGTACACGGAGATCCCGAGCCAGGTCGCGCCCGCGAACAGGGCCACGGACAGCCCGATGGACAGGATCTTGCCCAGGCCGGATTCGGCGTTCAGGCCCGCGCCGAAGATGGCGAAGACCAGATTCTGCGGGATGTAGCCGAGCATTGAGCCGAGGATGAACGCCCCGGCCGGGATGCTTGTGACGCCGGCGGCGATGCTGGTGGAAAGGTTGTGGCCCACCGGGAAGAGCCGGATGGCCAGGGAGGTGCGGAAGGGGTCGGCGCAGAGGAAGGCGTCGAGCTTGGCCACGCGCCGGCCGAAGCGCGCGAGCACGAAGCCCCGCCCCAGGGTCCGCGCCACGGAGAAGTCCAGGGCGCAGCCCAGGCCCGTGCCCAGGGTGGTCAGCAGGCCGCCCCACACCCCGCCGAAGACATAGCCCCCGAGAAAGGCCGGGAACTGCCGCGGCACGCCCAGAGCCGAGGCCAGGGCCGTCACCGCGACGAAGAAGATCACGCCCTGCGCGCCGTGGCCCTCGATGTTCGCCAGGAGCCATTCGCGCCGGGCGGCCAGGGTCGACTCCAGCCCCAGGCCCTTGAGCAGCCAGACCAGCCCGCCCAGGATGGCGAGCAGGAGCAGGCCCTTGAGCGCGGACTTGAGTCCGCCGGCGGACGCCTTCTCAGTCATCGGCCCGGCCCTTGCGCTTGGCCTCGCGGGCGGCGGCGCGGCGTTCGCGGCGCGTGCCCTGCAGGGGGGGCTCCCCGCTGCGCGCCGGACCCGCGCCGAGGATCAGCTTGAAACCCACGTACAGGGCCAGGGCCTGGGCCGCGCCCATGACCAGATCGCGCTGGATCACGGCGTACCAGACGCCGGCGGCCGTGCCGAGGACGAGCGGGATCAGCGGCCAGCGCGGCCGCTGGTGGAAGCGCTCCGGCCGGCCGAGGAAGGCGCGCCAGACCATCACCGCGAAGGCGAAGGCCTGCAGGGCCACCGCCGCGGCCAAAAGCTGCGTGGAGAACGGGACCAGGACGATGCCGGCATCCATCGGTTCACCTCGGGGGGCTTAGAGACGGCCCCGCGCCGCGGCCTTGCGGGCCTCGTCGTGGCGGCCCTGGAGGTCCAGGGCGAGCACCAGGGAGTCCCAGAACTCCTGGCGTTCGGGCATGAGCGCCGCGGCCTGGCGGGCCAGGGACTCGGCGATCTGCGGGTCCTCGCCGGCGTCCAGGTACAGCCGCGCCAGCATGTGCAGCGCGAAGGCGTCGTTGTGGTTGGCCGAAAGGGCCAGGTGCAGGTGCTCGCGGGCGCGGTCCTTCTCGCCCATGGCCACGTAGAGCCGGGCCAGGGGCCGGTGCGCCGCGTGCTCGCCGCCGGGCGTGGCCAGGGCTTTTTTGTACAGGTCCTCGGCCGAGGCCAGGTCGCCGGCGCGCTCGGCCAGGGAGCCCAGGCGCAGCAGGCTGAAGCCGTGGCCGGGGTCCAGGGTGAGGCAGCGCTCGTAGGCCGCGCGCGCGGCCGCGTCCTCGCCCAGGCGCTGGCAGGCCCAGCCGAGGTTGTAGTGGGCCATGACGTTGTCCGGCTCGGCGGCCACCACCTGTTCGAACTCGCGCCGGGCCAGCTCGGCCTTGCCCAGGCGGGCGTAGCAGATGCCCAGCGAGTTGCGCGCCAGGAGGTTGCCGGCGTCGGCCAGGAGCGAAAGCTTGAACTCCTCCACCGCGGCGTAGAGGTCGCCCTCGGCGAAGAGCCGGTCGGCCGCGATGTTCAGGGACACCGAGTCGAACAGGGCCACGCGCGGCGCGGGCAGCAGCAGCGCGTGGTCCAAGGCCTTGCGCGCGCACTCCAGCGCGTCGGCCCGGGCGAAGGACAGGAAGGGGTGGGCGTAGAGGCCCACGGCTAGGTCCAGCCCCAGTTCGGACGCGGCCTGGGCGGCCAGCTCGCGCCCGCGCTCCAGCAGCGCCGGGCCGTCCTCGCCCGGCAGGAAATGCACCAGTCCGCCCAGGCCGAAGCGGCCGCCGGCCGGGCGGACGGCCTTGGTCCCGGCCGCGGGCTTGCCCGCCGGGAAAAGCTTTTCGGCCAGGGCCGCCACCTGCGTCACCGCGGCGTCCAGGCGCTTGACCGTGCCGCCGCGGCGCTCCTGCCCCGGACCGGCGTCGTCGCCCCCGGCCGGGACCACCCGGAGCAGGGCCAGGCCGAAGCGCTCGGCGCGCTGGCGCGCCCGGCCGAAGTAGGTCAGGAAGTCGCGGTAGCCGTAGAGCCCGGTGAGCATGTCGCGCTGTGGCTGGCCCGCGCCCTCGCCGCCGGACTCCGCGGCGAAGAGGCTGTCGCGCTCCTGGATCAGGGTCAGGCGGTCGCCGGGCTCCGGGGCCCAGGCCGGGTCGCCGGCGTGCAGCAGCTCGGCGAAGGCCATGTCCGCCTGGACCTCGGTGAGGGCGAGTTCGCCCTTGTACAGCGCGGGCGAGCGGCCGAGCAGGCGCTCGTCGCCGGAGAGCCTGGCCTCGAAGGTGCGCTCCTGGAACTTCGGCGACCAGATCAGGAAGCGCTGGCCCTCCTGCGCGCCCACGCCGCGGCCCAGGCTCACGGACAGGCGCTGCATGGGCAGCACCTCGACGATGCGGCCGCCGCCGCGCAGGATGTCCTGGAAGCCGAACACGCGGTTGCGGCCGTGATCCTTGCTGGTGCCCACGGCCTTGGCCGCGGCGCGCATGATCATGCGCGCCTGCTCCTGCGGGGTGCGCTGAAGCTGGGCCCCGCGCAGGCTCTGGGGATAGTTGGCGTAGCCCAGGCTGGCGGAGACGCCGATGCGGTCGCCCGTGACCTCGTCCAGGAAGCTCAGGCCGCCGATGGCTTGGCGCACCAGCTCGGCCAGCTGGAAGCAGGTCTTGGGGCTGGCGTCCGGCGCGAGCAGGGCGAAGGTGTCGTTGTGGATGCGCGCGGCGCTCACGTGGCGGGGGCAGGTGGCTGCGATGGCGCGGCCCACCTCGGCCACCATCTGGTCGCCCAGGAGATAGCCGTAGCGCTCGTTGATCCACTGGAAGGAGTCCAGGTCGAGCAGGATTACGCCCAGGGAGGCGCTGAAGCACTGCATGTCCGGGTCCGAGCGGCCGCCGCTGGTGGCCGCCAGGCAGTCGCGGATGATCTCGATCTGCCGGGTCAGCGCGCCGGTGAAGTGCTCGCGGTTCATCAGCCCGGTGAGCGGGTCGGTGATCGCGCGCTTGTACAGCAGCAGCTTCTCCAGCACGCCGGCGGCCAGCTGCCGCAGCAGCGGCGGCGCGGCCTTGGGCGCGGCGAGGTGGAGCCCCCGGGCCACGAACACGGCCAGGGTCTCGCCGCCCAGGGTCAGCGGCAGCACCAGCTCCCTGGCCGCGCGGTCGTAGCGCAGCTCCGGGACGGGCGCGCCCTCCCGCGGGAAGAACAGGCTGTACGTGGCGAAGGGCGCGAAGGCGTGCACCGCGTCCTTCAGGCTGCGTTCCAGGTCGATGAGGTCCTGTCGCGTGAGGCGGACGGAGGCGTCGGCGAGGGCTCCCTCGAAGCTGTCGGCTGTGGGTCGCATGGCTCGCTTTCTATCGTGCCGCGAGGCGCAGCACAAGGGCCGCGTGGCCCGGAAGGGGTGGGGAAAAATCTGTGGACAGCCTGGGGCAATCGTGCCATGTCTCCGTTCCGAAAAGACCCCCCTTTGAAGGCCGGAATCCGTTCGCATCCGCCCGGAAACCGGAAAAAACACAGAGCAGAGCGATGGAACTGACACACGAGCTTGAGGATCTGAAGAAACGTTGCGGCGCCTGGCGCGAGCAGGGACTCACCATCGGGCTTGTGCCCACCATGGGCTACCTCCACGCCGGACATCTGTCGCTGGTCGACCACGCGCGCGCCAACGCCGATCGCGTGGTGGTCAGCGTCTTCGTCAACCCCACCCAGTTCGGCGCCAATGAGGACCTCGGCCTCTACCCGCGCGACCTGGAGCACGACATGAACCTGGCCCGGGAGCACGGCGCGGATCTGGTCTTCGCCCCCGCGCCCGAGGCCATGTACGCCCCGGACCACGCCACCTGGGTCCAGGTGCCGGAGCTGGCCGCCGGCCTCTGCGGCGTGTCCCGCCCGATCCACTTCCGCGGCGTGTGCACCGTGGTGCTCAAGCTGTTCAACCTCGTCCGGCCGGACATCGCCGTCTTCGGCCAGAAGGACTGGCAGCAGCTGGCGATCATCCGGCGCATGGTCCGCGACCTGAACCTGGACGTGGACGTGCGCGGCATGCCCATCTACCGCGAGCCCGACGGCCTGGCCATGAGCTCGCGCAACGTCAACCTGACCCCGGAGGAGCGCCGGAACGCGCCGTCCATCCGCCGCGGACTGGAGCTCGTGCAGGAGGCCGTCCGCGCGGGCGAGCGCGACACCGAGAAGCTCGGCCCGATCTTCCGCGCCAACGTGGCCAAGCACCTGCCCGAGGCGCGCGTGGACTACGCCTCCTTCGTGCATCCGGATTCGCTCGCGCCCGTCGCGCGCATCGACGGGCCCACGCTTCTCGCCGTGGCCGTGTTCATGGCCCGGACGAGGCTTATAGACAACATGCTTCTGGAGGTGTAAGAACCCGTGCCCAGACGCAGATTCTTGAGCGCCAAGATCCACGGCGCCACGCTGACTTCGTTGAACCTGGAGTATGAGGGAAGCATTTCCGTGGACAGCGCCCTGCTCAGGATGGCGGGCATCCTGCCGTATGAGCAGATTGACGTGCTGAACCTGGACAACGGGGAGCGGCTGACCACCTACGCCATCCCCGGCGAGCCGGGAGAGATCTGCCTGAACGGAGCGGCCGCGCACAAGGGCAAGCCCGGGCAGAGAGTTATTCTGGTGACATACCTGGATCTGGAGCCGGACGAGATCGCCGGCCACAGACCCAGGGTCATACGTGTGGACGCCGCCAACAGGCCCGAGGCGGCCCACTGAACCCAATACTTACCTGATATACCGGAGGTTTCATGATTTCGCCCAAAAGCCGTTACCTGTTCACTTCCGAATCGGTGACCGAAGGTCACCCGGACAAGGTGGCCGACGCCATCTCCGACGCCGTGCTCGACGCGCTCATCGGTCCCGATCCGGGCTCGCGCGTGGCCTGCGAAACCCTCGTGACCACCGGCATGGCCTTCATCGCCGGCGAGATCACCACCAAGGCCTACGCCGACCTGCCGGCCATCGTCCGCGAGACCGTCAAGGAGATCGGCTACACCAGCTCGGAGATGGGCTTTGACTCCGCCACGTGCGCGGTCATGTCCTCCATCGACAAGCAGTCCGCCGACATCGCCCAGGGCGTCGACCGCGAAAAGCCCGAGGAGCAGGGCGCCGGCGACCAGGGCATGATGTTCGGCTTCGCCTGCAACCAGACCCCGACGCTCATGCCCGCGCCCATCTACTACGCGCACCAGCTCTCGCAGCGGCTCACCGCCGTGCGCAAGCAGGGCATCCTCAAGTTCCTGCGGCCCGACGGCAAGACCCAGGTGGCCGTGGAGTACGAGCACGGCCGGCCCACCCGCATCGACAACGTGGTCTGCTCCGCCCAGCACGACGAGAGCATCTCCCACGACGACCTCGTCGAGGCCATCAAGAAGGAGGTCATCTTCAAGACCCTTCCGGAAAGCCTCGTGGACGACAAGATCAAGATCTACGTGAACCCCACCGGCCGCTTCGTCATCGGCGGGCCCATGGGCGACTGCGGCCTGACCGGCCGCAAGATCATCCAGGACACCTACGGCGGCGCGGGTGCCCACGGCGGCGGCGCATTCTCCGGCAAGGACCCCTCCAAGGTCGACCGCTCCGGCGCGTACATGGCCCGGTATGTGGCCAAGAACATCGTGGCCGCCGGCCTGGGCGAAATGGCCGAGGTCCAGATCGCCTACGCCATCGGCGTGGCCGAGCCGGTCAGCGTGGTCTGCACCACCTACGGCACCGGCCAGGTGCCCGACGACGTGCTGACCCGCGCCGTGCGCGAGGTCTTCGACCTGCGGCCCTTCCACATCCTCAAGCGCCTGGACCTGCGCCGGCCCATCTATAAGCTGACCACCAACTACGGGCACTTCGGCCGCGAGCTGCCGGAGTTCACCTGGGAGAAGACCGACGCGGCGGCCGACCTCAAGACCGCCTGCAAGATCTAGCTTCCGACCAGCCTGAAAACGCCGACGGGGCGGAGAGCGCACATGCTCTTCGCCCCGTTTTCATTTGGCTGGGCCGCCGCGGCCGGCGCTAGCGTTTGTCCAGGTCCCTGGCCCCGTCGCGCTTGCGCTGATATTCGCTGAAAAAGCCGCGCAAGCCGCCGAGAAGGACCACGCCGGCGACGATGCCGCCCAGGCCGAGGGCCGTGTCCGTCGAGCCGGTGCCGGCATAGGCCAGGGCCGCGACGGCCCCGGCGGCGAGAACGCCGCCGCCGACCACCTGCCGGACCGACCGGAAGGAATATTCGTCCCGAAGCGCCCGGCCGGCGGCTCTCCTGCGCTCAACGAACGCGACCGCGGCGACGAGCATGGCGGCGATGCCGCCCAGGAAGGCGACGGCTGTCCGATTCATCAATTTCCCTCCCGAAAGTCTAATGACGGTTCCGTAGGTCGTTAGGATCCTTACCCCATTGATCCCAGAATTCTTTGCTCTCCTCGTAGACATCATTCACTGGCGTTGGGTCGATCAAGTCGCCCAGAGGGGCGGTCAGAACCCCGATCCTTGTCGCAACCTTAGGTGCGATGATTCTTGCCTGCTTGAGCGCCTCGGTGCCAATGGTACTTGCCGCTGAAACAATGTTGCCGATCGTTGGGCTCACCGCATCCTCAATGTCCTTCCAAAAGGACAGCCCCCAGACGTCCGCCCGGTTGATCGGGGCGTCGAGGCAGTAGCCGTACCAGTCGTTGTCGCCGCCCTTTTCACCGAGCGGGTCAAGGGCGGTGAAGCGGCCGGTGTCCGCGTCGTAGTCGCGCCAGACGAAACGCGTGAGGCCGGTGTCGGCGTCAAAGAGCCCGCCGGCGAAGCCCAAGGGCAGCCGCACCACCCCGCCCGCGACGTCCAACAGGTTGCCGAAACTGTCGTAACGTCTTGTTTATACGACGTTCCAGTATGGCATGGCAAGGCGGAGGTCTTGAGCCAACCGGGCGCGGCGGAAGAGAACGCCTCCGGCGGCCGGGCAGGGGCTGCGCGCCCCTCCCGGACCCTCCCTGCGCCCCCTTTCAGGGGGGTGAAGGTGGTCCCGTGGCCAACCGGAGGACCTGCCGGAAGTGGGGAGAATCGGGCGGCGATATCAGGCGAGCGCCCGGCTTCGGGCGCTCGCTCGCGCAGGTCCAGGGGGCGCGCAGCCCCCTGGCCGCCGGAGGCATATTCCACGCGGCCACACCCCGCCGGAGGCATACTCACAGCCACAACGTTGTGGCGTGTTTTTCATGCTCCGCAGGCCAAGGGGCGAGGCCCCTTGGAACCCCATTATGGGGACGCCCGGCGTGTCGTGAGGCCAAGGCGCGGGCGTCCCCGAACGGAGCCTGGCCGCCGGAGGCATAAGCATACGCCGCCACCGTCCGCCGGGGGCAGAGCCTCCCGATACGCCAGTCGGGCACGGGCGGCGGCGGCGGGGGAGGCCGCAGCCTCCCCCGCGCCGGTTTTACTTCCAGACCTGCATGAAGCCCGCCGAATCGCCGCCGGCGTCGATGTGCCGGATGAGGGCGGAGCCGAACACTGCGGCGTCCACCAGCCCGTCCAGGGCGGCGAGCTGGTCCGGGCTCTTGAGGCCGAAGCCCAGGGCCAGGGGCACGCCGAAGGCCTTCCTGGCGCTGGTCAGGCCGCCCTTCACCGCCTCGGGCAGGCCGGCGTTGAAGTCGCGCACGCCCGTGGTGCCGAGGACGGACACGAAGTAGGTGAAGCCGCTGGCCTCGCGCGCATAGAGGGCCATGCGGCCGGGGTCGGTGTTCAGGCCGATGAGCGGGATGAGCGAGAGGCCGCGGGGGCTGAAGGCCGCGCGGATGGGGCCGGACTCCTCGAAGGGCACGTCGGCCAGGATGACGCCGTGGACGCCAGCGCCGGCGGCGTCGGCGGCGAAGGCCTCCAGCCCGTACTGGAGCACGGGGTTGAGGTAGCCCATGAGCACCAGCCCGGCGCGCAGGGCCCCCTTGCGCGCGGCCAGGCCCCGGATGATCCAGGCGAGGTTCACCCCCGCCTCCAGGCACTTGAGCGAGGCGTGCTCCACCACCGGGCCGTCGGCCACGGGGTCGGAGAAGGGCATGCCGATCTCGATGATGTCCGCGCCGGACTTGTCCAGGGCGGCGAGTTCGTCCCAGAAGCGGTCCTTGTCCGGGTAGCCGCCGGGCAGGAAGGGCACCAGGGCCAGCCGTCCCTTGGCCCGGGCCGATTTGATGCGTTCGGTCAGGATGTTCGCGCTCATGTCCGTCTCCCTTAGGCCTTGTGCGCCATGTAGTCGTTGACGATGTCCAGGTCCTTGTCGCCACGGCCGGAGAGGCAGACGATGACGCTGCTGCCGGGCCGCATGTCGCGGGCGTTGCGCAGGACCCAGCCCAGGGCGTGGGAGCTTTCCAGGGCGGGCATGACGCCCTCGTGGCGCGAGAGCTCCAGGAAGGCCTCCACGGCCACGTCGTCGGTGACCGAGACGTAGGTGGCGCGGCCGCTGGCCTGATAGGCGGCGTGCTCCGGCCCGACGCCGGGATAGTCCAGCCCTGGGGCGATGGAGTGCGAGGGCAGGATTTGCCCCTCGGACGTCTGGAGGAGCTGGCTGCGCGCGCCGTGGAGCACGCCGGGCGTGCCGCCGCGGGACAGCGGGGCGGAGTGCCAGTCGCCGGGCAGGCCGCGGCCGGCGGCCTCCACGCCAACGAGCTTGACCGACATGTCCGGCACGAACTCGTGGAACGCGCCGATGGCGTTGGAGCCGCCGCCCACGCAGGCCACCACGTAGTCGGGCAGGCGGCCGGCCTGTTCGAGGATCTGGGCGCGCGCCTCGCGGCTGATGATCGACTGGAGTTCGCGCACCAGCAGCGGGAAGGGATGCGGCCCGGCCGCGGTGCCGAAGCAGTAGTGGGTGGTCTGCTGCTCGGCGATCCAGGCGCGCAGGGCGGCGTTGATGGCGTCCTTGAGGGTCCTGGTGCCGGATTCGACGGACACCACCTCGGCCCCGAAGAGCCGCATGCGCCGGACGTTGAGGCTCTGCCGCTCCACGTCCGTGGCCCCCATGTAGATGACGCACTCCAGGCCGAAGCGCGCGGCGGCCAGCGCCGTGGCCACGCCGTGCTGGCCCGCGCCGGTTTCGGCCAGCATGCGTTTCTTGCCGAGCTTCTTGGTCAAAAGCGCCTGGCCGATGGTGTTGTTGACCTTGTGCGCGCCGCCGTGGGCCAGGTCCTCGCGCTTGAGCCAGAGCTTGATGCCGAGCTTTTCCGAGAGGTTGGGGCAGAAGGTCAGGGCCGTGGGCCGGCCCACGAAGTGCTTGAGTTCATCCGCCAGCTCGGCCTGGAACTCCGGGGAGGGCAGGATGCGTTCCACGGCATCCTCGAGTTCGAGCAGCGGGGGCATGAGCAGCTCGGGCACGAACTGCCCGCCGAATGCGCCGAAATAGCCTTTGTTCACGGTCTCACCTCGTGCTGTTTGGCCGCGCGGGCCGCCGCGATCTCGGCGAAGGCGGCGCGCAGCAGTTTTTCGTCCTTGACGCCCGGCGCGGACTCCACGCCGGAATTGAGGTCCACGCCCATGGGCAGGTAGCGCGCGAGCATGGCCGTCAGGTTGCCGGGGCGCAGGCCGCCGGCCAGGATCAGCGGCCGCGGGAACACGGCCAGGTCGAGCGCGCCGGGAGTCTCCGGGGCCGTGGCCCCGGCCCCGCCGATGACCCGGCCGTGGCCGCCGCCGCCGGCGCCCGCGTCGGCCAGGAACCGGCCGCAGCAGGGCGCGAAGCGATCGAGTTCGGCCTGGAATTCCGCCGGCCCGGCGGCCTGTTCGGGCCAGACCACCTTGATGATGCGTTCCGGGCCGATGCGTTCGGCCAGGGCCGCGCAGAAGGCCTGGTCCTGGCCGCCGTGGAGCTGGGCCAGGTCCAGCCGGCCGGCGTCCAGAAGGGCCAGGGTCTCGTCCAGGCTCTGGGCCACGAAGACGCCCACCGTGCGCACGCCGGACAGGTCCCGCACCGCGGGCGAGGCCGGCAGGCCCGGCGGCGCGCAGCGCGGGCTTTGCGGGTGGAAGATGAAGCCGAGCAGATCCGCGCCGAGGGCGGCGCAGAGCTGCGCGTCCTCCGGCCGGGTCACGCCGCAGACCTTGACGAGCAGCCCGCCGGTCACGGCCGCCGCCTCTGGCCCGCCACGGCGGCGAGGGCCCGGAGCGCCGCGCCGGGGTCCTCCCGGCACATGAGCGAGGTGCCGATGAGCACGGCGTCGAAGCCCAGGTCGGCCATTTCGGCCAGCTCCTCCGGGTGCTCCAGGCCGCTGGCGCTGATCCACAGCTCGCCCGGGGCCTTGCGCGGGGCCAGCCGGCGCGAGACGGCGAGATCGGTCACCAGCCGGTCCAGGTCGCGGTTGTTGACCTGGATGAGCGTGGCCCCGGCCGCGCGGGCGCGGTCCAGGTCGGCCTCGTCGAAGACCTCGCACACGGCCTCCAGCTCGAAGCCGCGGCATTCCTCCAGCATGGCCCGGAGGGTCGCCGGCCCGTCGAACATCCGCGCGATGACGAGCAGGGCCGAGGCCGGCGTGGCCGCCGTTTCGACCACCTGCAGCGGGTCGAGCAGGAAGTCCTTGCGCAACATGGGCCTGCCGGTGAAGGCCATGGTCTCCAGGAAGCGCAGGTCGCCCTGGAAGTGCCGCCGCTCCGTGAGCACGGAGAAGGCCGCGGCCCCGCCGTCGGCGTAGATGCGCGCCGCATCCGCCGGGCCCAGGGCCAGGTTGATGACCCCGCGCGAGGGCGAGGCCCGCTTGTATTCCGCGATGACCGCCGGGGCGCCGTTCCGGCGGAGGGCGGCGGCGAAGCCCGGCCGCGTCCCGTGCCAGGGCGCGGGCAGCTGCCCTTCCTCGGCCAGGCGGCGCAGCAGCGCGATGGACCCGGCCTGGGCCGCGCGGAAGCGGTCGAGCATGTCGCTAGGCATCGGCGAACCTCCTGGCCGCGCCGTCGGCCACGGCCTGCCGGGCCTCGGCCACGCAGGCGGCGAGGTCCCGGCCCGTGGCCAGGTGCAGGGATGCGCCGAGGTTGAGCGCGGTCATGGCCTGCATGGCCGGATTGCCCCGGCCGGAAAGCACGTCCTTGAGCGCGGCCACGGCGGAGGGCTTGTCGGCCACGCGCACGTCGTCGGGGTTGAAGTCCGCCGCGGCGTAGCCCAGCTCCGCCGGGTCGAAGCGCATGGCCGCGGTGCGGCCGCCCTCCACGCGGACCACGCTGGCCGGGCCGAAGGGGGTCAGCTCGTCGAAGCCGCCCGCGCCGTAGAACACGAAGGCGCGCACCTCCGGGTCCAGCAGGGCCAGGGTCTCGGCCATGAGCGGCAGGGAGGCGGCGTTGCCCACGCCGAGGACCTGGTGGCTCGGCCTCGCCGGGTTGAGCAGCGGCCCCAGCAGGTTGAACAGGGTGCGCACGCCCAGCTCCCGGCGCACGGGGGCGATGTGCGCGAAGGAGGGGTGGTAGTTGGGCGCGAAGAGGAAGGCGAAGCCGATGCGCTCCAGCTCGCCCGCGACCTCTTCGGGTTTGGTGGCCAGGGAGAGCCCCAGGCCCTCCAGGGCGTCGGCGCTGCCGCTGGAGGAGGACACGGCGCGGTTGCCGTGCTTGACCACGCGGTGGCCCAGGGACGCCAGGAAGAGCGACACGGCCGTGGAGCAGTTGAAGCTGTTGGAGCGGTCGCCGCCGGTGCCCACGATGTCCAGGATGGGCCGGTCGCGGGGGATGTCCGTGACCAGGCGGGCCCGGCCCAGTCCGGCGCGGGCGGCCGCGGCCAGCTCCAGCGGGGTCTCGCCCTTGGCGCGCAGGCCCATGAGCAGGGCTCCGGCCTGGGCCGGGGAGAGCATGCCCTCGAAGAGCTGCTGGAAGCCGAACGCCGCCTGCTCGGCCGAGAGGTCCCGGCGGGAGCCCAGGGAATCGAGGATGTCGCGCATTTGAATCTGCATGATGCCGGTCTCCTTCACGCCGCCTTGGCGGGTTTGTCGAGGAAGTTCTTCAGAAGCTTCGGGCCGTCCGGGGTCAGGATGGACTCCGGGTGGAACTGCACGCCGCTCCAGGGCCGATCCGTGTAGGTCATGCCCATGACCTCGCCCTCGGCGGTCTGCGCGGTGACGCGCAGGAGCTGCGGGGCCTCGTGGGCCATGACCAGGAGCGAGTGGTAGCGGCAGACCTCGAAGGGGTTGGGCAGCCCGGCGAAGACGTCGCCGCCGTCGTGTTCGACCATGCTCGTCTTGCCGTGCATGATGCGTTCGGCCCGGACCACGGAGGCCCCGGCGAAGCACCCCAGGGTCTGGTGGCCCAGGCAGACGCCCAGGACGGGCACGTCGTGGGGCAGGAGCGCCAGGAACTTCAGGCAGTTGCCGGCGTTCTCCGGCCGGCTGGGCCCGGGCGAGAGGCACACCCGCGAGAGCCCGGCCACGAAGGTCGGGTCGAGCAGCTCCGGCCGGTCGTTGCGGTAGACCGCCGGATCGGCCCCGAGCTGCTGGAAGGCCTGCACCAGGTTGAAGGTGAAGGAGTCGAAGTTATCGATCAGCAAAAACATCGCCCACCCCCTTGGAGGAGAGAAGTTCGCGGATGACCCGGGCCTTGTTGTTGCACTCCTGCCACTCCGCGGCGGGATCGGAATCATACACCAGTCCGGCCCCCGCCTGCCAGTGGCACGCGCCGTCCCGGAACCACATGCTGCGGATGGTGATGCCCGTGCCGAGGTTCACCGGCCCGCGGCCCAGGCCGATCCAGCCCAGGGCCCCGGCGTAGGGGCCGCGCTCGCGCCGCTCCACGCGGGCGATGGTCTCCATGGCCCAGATCTTGGGCGCGCCGGACACCGTGCCGGCCGGGAAGGTGGCCTGCAGGACGTCCACGGCGTCCAGGCCCGGCCGGAGGTCGGCCTCGACGTAGGAGGTCAGGTGCATGACGTGGGAGAAGCGCTCCACCTGCATGAACTTGGCCACCTCCACGCTGCCGGCCGTGGCGATGCGGCCCAGGTCGTTGCGGCCCAGGTCCACGAGCATGACGTGCTCGGCGCGCTCCTTGGGGTCGGCCAGCAGCTCGCGCTCGAAGGCCATGTCCTTGGCCTCGCTGGCCCCGCGGGGGCGCGTGCCGGCGATGGGCCGCACCTCCAGGCGTCCGGCCTGGCAGTTGACCATCATCTCCGGGGAGCTGCCCAGCAGGGTCTCCCCGTCGAAGCGCATGAAGAACATGAACGGCGAGGGATTGGCCTGGCGCAGCCGGCGGTACACGCCGAAGGGCTGGCCCCGGAAGGGCGCGCTGAAGCGCACCGAGAACACCAGCTGGATGCCCTCGCCCTCGGTGATCAGCCGCTTGGCCTCGCGCACCATGTCCATGTAGTCCTCGCGGCCGGGCGAGGCCGCGACCTCGCCGGCCTCCAGCTCGAAGGACCCCGCGTCGCCCAGCCGGGCGGGCCGGGGGCCGGCCTCGGCGCAGCCCTCGTCCAGGCAGAGGTAGCAGCAGCGATGGCGCAGGTGGTCGTACAGCACGGCCTGGCCGGGCAGCACGAGGCGCGCCTCGGCCTTGTGCGGCGGCAGGCACTGGGCCAGCTTGGGTTCGAGCATGCCGCCCACGCCGTAGCCGAGGTAGCCCAGCAGGGAGCGGGTGATGGCGGGCAGGGGTTCGCGTTCCGCCGGCTGCTCGATTTCGATGGCCGGCAGGAGCTCGCGCAGGCCCTCCATGAACGGCAGGCCCTCCAGGGCGCGCAGGGGCTCCAGGCGCTCGTCGGCGATGTCCAGCTTGAGCCGCCCGGCCTCCTGGCCCACCTCCAGGCGGAAGTCCCAGGCGATGAGGCTGTAGCGGCCGAGCCGGCCGTCGACCTCGGCGCTCTCCAGCAGGATGCCCGGCGCGTCGCCCACCAGGCCCAGGTACAGGCTGATGGGCGTCTGCACGTCAGCCGGGAGCCACTTTCCGTAATGCTTCAGCCGAATGTCCATAAATCCCTCCGTTTCGTGAAAAAAAAGGCCGCGACCCTTAGCGGGACGCGGCCTCATACACTACCGTAACGCCTTCGCCCTCGGGCGAAAAGCCGCGTCCCTATGCCGTGTCGCGCCACCACCAGGAGGCCCTGGCGGAGAGCAGATCCAGGTCGCCGCCGGCGGCCAAGTCCAGGTAGGCCGTGAACTGGCGCACGGTCTCCTGGAGGAAGGGGTTGTCCTCGGAAATGAGCTGGAACAGTTCGCGGTCCTGGGTCAGCATCTTGCGCGCCGCCTCCAGCCTGCGCTCGAAGGACGGGGTGCGGAAGTTCTCGATGCCGGGCGTCTGGCGCGCGGCGGCCAGGTAGGCCACGGTGGTGATGAAGTTGAGGCCCTGCACCGCGGCCATGGCCCGGTCGTGCTCCTCCGGCGTGCTGGCGAAGGGCGCGAAGCCCGCGCGGGACATGAGTTCGCTCACGGCCGCCGCGGCGTCGCCCGCAGCGTTCTCGCGTCCGGGCGTCACGGCCACGCGGGGCGTGAAGCCCTCGGGGATCACCGGTCCGAACAGGGGGTGCGTGCCCACCACCGGCCCGGCGTAGCCTTCGAGCATGGCCCGCACCGGGTTCACCTTCACCGAGCAGAGGTCCATGAGGATGGCCCCCGGCGTCAGGTGCGGCGCAAGCCGCCGCGTCACCGCGCGCATGGCCGTCACCGGCACCGAGAGAATGGCCAGCTGCGCGCCTTCAAGCGCCGCGCGCAGGCCCTCGTCCGTGTACGGGCGGTCGATGGCCGCCACGGCGCAGCCGCAGCGGTGCAGCTCGCGGGCGAAGAGCGCGCCCATCTGGCCGCGCGCGCCGGCGATGGCCACGCGTTCTATCCGCACACCGGAGGTCATCGCCGCTGTCCCTCCAGGATCGGGCCGAAGGCGGCGTGGAAGCCGGGGAAGCTCTTGGCCACGCAGCCGGGATTGTCGAACCGCGCGTCGATGCCGGCCAGGGCGAAGAGCGCCGGGCCCATGACCAACCGGTGATCGCCGCGGGTCTCGAAGGCGATGCTTTGCCCGGCCGGCAGCGGGACGGGCCGGATGGTCAGCCCGTCGGCGAAGGTCTCGACCGCGCAGCCGGTCTTGGCGATCTCCGTGGCCAGGGCCTCCAGGCGGTCGCTCTCCTTGATGCGCAGGTGCGCGACGTTGCGGATGGTGGTCGGCCCCTGGGCGAAGCAGGCGGCCACGGCCAGCGTGGGCGCGAGGTCCGGGCAGGCGCCCATGTCCGCGTCGATGCCGGAGAGGCGCGACGGCGAAACCGTCACGCCCGCCGCGTCCCAGGCGACGGCCGCGCCCATGCGGCCCAGGAGGTCCAGGATGGCGCGGTCGCCCTGGAGCGAATCGCGCCGCAGGCCGAGAACGCGCACCGGACGCCGGCCCACCGCGCCGGCGGCCAGGAAATACGAGGCGTTGCTCCAGTCGCCCTCCACGCGGAGGCTGCGCGGCCGGTAGGCGGCGGGCTCCACGTGGAAGCGCAGCCGCCCGGGCTCGGCCTTGGCGACCGTCGCGTGGTCCACCGGCGTGAAGCGGCCGTCCGCCAGGCTCTCGACCACGGCCGGCGCGCCGAAGTCGGCCATGGCCTGAAGGGTGAGCGAGACGTAGGGCCAGGACACGGCCTTGGCCCCGCAGATGCCGACGGTCATGGGCCCCCGGGCCAGCGGCGCGGCCAGGAGAACGCCGGAGAGGTACTGGCTGCTCTCCTCCAGGCTCACGTCGACCGCGCCGCCGGGCAGGCCCGCGCTCTCGATGAGGACGGGCGGGTAGCCGTCCCGTTCCTCGAAACGGAAACGCACGCCCAGGGGCGCGAGCGCGCGGGCGGGCTCGCCCAGGGGGCGCTGGTGCATGCGGCCCTCGCCGTGCAGGCGGAAGCGGCCCCGGCCCGCGGCCGCGACCCCGGCCAGCAGGCGGCAGGTGGTGCCGCTCTCGCCCACGTTGAGATCCGCCGCCGCGTCGCCGTCCAGGGAGCCGCCCAGCGGCCCTTCGGCCATGCCCGCGACCGCGTATTCGCCCGCGGCGAGGCGCGTGAAGCCCGCGCCCATGGCCGTCAGGCAGCCCATGGTGCGCGCGGTGTCCTGGCTCTCCAGCACGCCGGAGAGGCGCGACGCGCCCCGGGCCAGGGCCGCGCAGATGAGGGCGCGGTGGCTCAGGGACTTGGAGGCCGGGGCCTCGACGACTATGGCGTCGGCCATGCTCACGAGCGGTCTCCGGCGTCGAGGTGCGGGCCCGCGGGGTAGGAGCCCAGGATGCGCAGGGTGTGGCAGCGTTCGCGCAGGGACGCCAGGAAGCTGTCGTACTCCATGCGCGAGAGGTCGCACTCCAGGTCGGCGAAGAACACGTACTTCCACTTCTCCACGCGCAGGGGCCGGCTCTCCAGCTTGGTGATGTTGATGGCCCGGCCGGCGAAGCTCTCCAGCACCTCGGCCAGCGCGCCGGGCTTGTCCGGCACGGTGAACAGGATGGAGGTCTTGTCGCGCTTGCCCTCGCTGCCGGGGCGCGGCCCGATGACCAGGAAGCGCGTCCAGTTGTCCGGCAGGTCCTCGATGTGCGCGGCCAGGATGTTCAGGCCGTAGCGGTCGGCCAGGCGCACGTGGCCCACCGTGGCCACCTCCGGACCGCGCGCGGCGGCGAGTTCCGCGGCGGCGGCCGTGCTGGCCGCGGGCACCAGCGTGCGGCCGGGCATGTTGTTGCGCAGCCAGCCCGAGCACTGGTCCAGGGGCTGCGGGTGGGAGTGGATCTCCTTCACGTCGGCCGGGAAGTCGGCCTTGCCCATGAGGCAGTGGGTGATGCGCGAATAGAGTTCGGCGTGGATGTACACCGGGAAGAGCATGAACAGGTCCACCACCTGGCCCACGGTGCCCTGGAGCGAGTTCTCCAGGGGGATGACGCCCAGCTCGGCCTCGCCGTCGGCCACGGCGCGGAAGATTTCCTCGAAGGAGGGCTTGGGCGCGAGTTCGGCGCTGCGGCCCATGTACTCCAGGCCGGCGAAGTAGGAGAAGGTGCCCTCGGGCCCGAGGTAGACCACGCGCTCCGGCCGCTGCAGCCGGCGCGAGCTGGACATGATTTCGCGGTAGATGGCGTGCAGGTGCGATTCCGGCAGGGGCCCGGCGTTGAGCTTGGAGAGCCGGTCCAGGACCTCCTTTTCGCGGAAGGGCTTGAACACGGTCTCGGGCGAGTCCTTCTTGGTGCGGCCCACGGCGATGCTCACCGCCGCGCGGCGGTTGAGCAGATCCACGAGCCCCTCGTCCAGGCGGTCGATCTCCGCGCGCAGGGCGCCGAGGTCGACGCCGTCGGGCGCGGCGGGCGCCTTGTTCTGTTCGTCGCTCACGCCCTCAGCCCTCCTTGATGTCTTCGCAGATGCGCATGCCGAAGTGCCGGCCGGCCACGTCGGTGCGGCAGAGGATCTCGTCGCCCGGCTTGAGCGTCACCACGCTGATGGGCCGGCCGTCCACGCCGGTGACGCGGATGGTCTCGGCGTTCTGCAGGAACACCTGGCCGGTGACCGTGCAGCCGTCCGGGGCGGCGACCTCGGCGGTGATCCGGAGCATGGGCCGGACCTCGATCTTCACCCGGCCCACGGTGGCCAGGCTGGTGGAGCCGTCCGCTCCGACGATGAGCACCTCGCGTCCGGCGGCGAGCTCCTCCAGGTAGCAGGTCTTGTCGCCGGGGAGCTGGGCGTAGGCGTGCACCGCGCCGGCGTTGACCCGGAAGGGCCGCGCCGCCACATAGGGGTTGGACTCCGTTTCGGCGTGGACCAGGAAGGTGAAGGCGCTGGAGTTGCCGATGAGCATGCCCTGGCCGCGCTTGAGCATGGAGATGGTGTCCACGCAGACCCGGTGGCCCAGCCCGGCCGGGACGATTTCCGTCACCTTGGCGCGGGAGAGCGCGATTTGGCCTTGCGAGAGCTTGAGTTCGGCCACGATGGCCTTCAGCTCCCCGGCGGCCTCGGGCAGGACGACGATGGTCTCGGCCCCGCGCTCCAGGATGCCGGCGGCCAGGCGCGCGCGCTCCAGCGACTCGCATTCGAGCGCCACGTCCGTCACCTGGGCCAGGATGTTTTCCACGGGGATGATCTCCCAGCCCTTGGCCAGGGCCACGGCCCCGCCCTGCCGGATGCGCGCCACGGCGGCCTCCTCGTCGGCCTTGGCGGCCAGCGGCAGGCTGGGCATGTCGGCCTCGCGCAGGACCTCCACGCGGCCGAGCGCGCGCACGGCGTCGACCTTGGCGTCCTCGGTGAGGATGGCGTCCACGCCCGATTCCAGCGCCAGCGTGACGAGCTTCTTCTGGAAGGGCACGGCCTTGAACACGATGCGTTTCATGGCGCGGGCCTATTCCTGGCCTTCGAGCATGACCATGGCCTCGTCCACCTCGACGTCCTCGTGGACGACCTTGGCCAGGGCGCGGGTGAGCAGGGCCGGATGCTTGTGCTGGAACACGTTGCGGCCCACGGACAGGCCCGAGCCGCCGGCGGCGATGGAGTCGCGGACCATCTGCAGGAAGGCGCGCGTGCTGTCGAGCTTGGGCCCGCCGGCGATGACCACGGGGACGCAGCAGGCGTCCACAACCTTACCGAAGGTGTCGATGTCGCCGGTGTAGGGCACCTTGACCACGTCCGCCCCGAGCTCCACGCCGACGCGCGCGCAGTGGGCCACGATCTCCGGGTCGAACTCGCTGCGGACCTTGGGGCCGCGGGCGTAGACCATGGCCAGCACGGGCATGCCCCAGCCCTGGGCGCTGGAGGTCACCTGGCCGAAGTCGGCGAGCATCTTGGCCTCGGTCTCGTCGCCGAGGTTGATGTGCACGCTCACGGCGTCCGCGCCGAGGCGGATGGCGTCCTCGACGGAGCCCACGAGGGTTTTGGCGTTGGGGAAGGGGGAGAGGGTGGTGGAGGCGGAGAGGTGGACGATGAGGCCGATGTCCTTGCCCTGGGTGCGGTGGCCGCAGCGCACCAGGCCCTTGTGCATGAGCACGGCGTTGGCCCCGCCCTCGACCACCGCGCCCACGGCCTCGCGCATGTCCACGATGCCGGCGATGGGCCCCACCGTGGTGCCGTGGTCCATGGGCACGATGATGGTGCGTTTGGTGTCGCGATTGAAGATGCGCTCCAGCCGGATGGCTTTTCCGAGATGCATGGCGTTTCTCCTTGCGGTCTGTCCGGTTGCGGGCCCGCTTCTGGCGGGGGCCTGCGCGCCGGCGGCTGGGGCGAAAAAAAGGGCCGCCGGCTTTCGCCTGCGGCCCTTCCTGAAGAGGCTCTGTTTAACGTCCTGTCACCGTCAACACACCTCTCCCAGGCCGCAGGCGCGGCTAAACCAATAATACCAGTACAGGTAGGAGGCGGTGTTTTTGGTCTGGGAGACGTTCATGAAGCGAGCATGTACCCGCGCCACCGGGGGTTGTCAACAGGTTTTTTCGAAGTATTTGTTCCGGCCGCCACTTGACGATTTCCGTATAGGGTGATGCCTGGGTTTGAACAAAATTGTCAGTTTGCCCATCCGCGTAGCCGCCGGCATTTTGCCTAGCCATCTAAATATACATGGAATATTGAGCGGCCCGCATGTGGTCCGGGTCTTGCTACATCCCCCGGACCAACATGGAGAACAGCGCCGAAACCGTCAGCATTCAGGACATCATCGAACGCGGGTGGATCGCCACCACGTTCCAGTCCCTGGTGTCCATCAAGCGCAAGTCCCTGCTCGGGGTGGAGGCGCTTTCGCGCTGCACGGCCCCGGGCGAGGACATCCCGCCCCACGAGCTGTTCCGCATGGCCCACCGCGAGGGCTGCCTGCTGGAGCTGGACCGCCTCTGCCGCAAGCGGGCCCTGGAGGCCTTCGCCCCGGTCCACGCCAAGAACAAGGGCATCATCCTCTCCCTCAACCTCGACGGCTACTCCCTGGACGAGAAGGTCATCGGCACCGGCCAGCTCCTGCACTTCACCAAGTCCCTGGGCATCAGCCCGAACAACGTGATCATCGAGATCGTCGAATCCCGCGCGCGCGACACCGACGCCCTGGCCGAATTCGTCTCCACCTACCGCAAGAACGGCTTCCTCATCGCCCTGGACGACGTGGGCGTGGGCCACTCCAACCTCGACCGCATCCCCCTGCTCAAGCCCGACGTGCTCAAGCTCGACCGCTCCCTGGTGTCCGGCGTGGACAGCCACGTCATCCGCCTGGAGGTGGTCAAGAGCTTCGTGCAGATGTGCTCGCGCATGGGCTCCCTGGCCCTGGCCGAAGGCGTGGAGCGCCAGGAGGACATCCTGCGCCTGCTGGAGATCGGCGTGGACGTGTTCCAGGGCTATTATTTCGGCCGGCCGGCCCGGAGCATGCCCGACCCGGAGACCGTGGCCGAGCGCATCGAGTACCTGGCCCAGAAGTACAAGACCCGCGCCACCGAGCGCTTCGCCGCCCAGAAGGCCCTTTACGCCCGCCACGACGCCCTGGTCTTCGCCCTGTGCGAGCGCCTTGCGACCCTCGGCGCGACCGGCCTGGACCAGACCCTCACCGGCTTCATCGACGAGTTCGACAACATCGAGTGCCTCTACGTGCTCAACGCCAAGGGCGTGCAGCTTTCGGACACCGTGTGCAACCCGGCCAAGCTGCGCAAGCGCAAGCGCTTCATCTACGAGCCGGCCCGCGTAGGCGCGGACCACTCGCTCAAGGAATACTACCTGCCCCTGCGCGCCGGCCTGGCCAAGTTCACCACCCAGCCGTATATCTCCCTGGCCTCGGGCAACCGCTGCATCACCATCTCCGCCGCCTACAAGGACCGCGACAACCGCTCCTGCATCCTCTGCGCGGACATCGACTACAACGGCGGTTGACCGCCGCCGCTGATTTTGTCGGCGCGGCCGATGTTCCGCTTGCTCCGAAGCCGCTCACCGTGCTACGCTGCAGGCAGAACCAGTCGCGTCCCGCCCGCCCCCCCCGCGGCGCAGCCAGCTGGAAGGGGGAAGCATGCGCTCGATCACCATCCGGGCCCGCATCATACTGCTCATCTGCATCGCCGTCCTCTTCGCCGCCGTCGTGGGCGGCGCGTTTTTCACCCAGATGCTCCGGGTCAAGACCTACGCCGCCGGGCAGACGCAAAACGCCATGCTGGAGGGCGAAAAGGACAAGCTGCGGCTCTCGGTCCACGCCCTGGCCGTGAGCCTGGGCGAGGTGGCCAGGGACATCCCGGACAAGGCCAGGGCCGCGGAGACCGTGCGCCGCCTGCTCCGGGACGTGCGCTACGAGGCGGACGGCTCGGGCTATTTCTTCGTCTACGAGGGCACGGTCAACGTCGCCATGACCGTCAAGACCGAGAACCAGGGCAAGGACCTGGGCGATCTCGTGGACAAGAACGGCGTGGCCTTCATCAAGGCCATGCGGGACGCGGCGCAGAAGGGCGGCGGCTTCGTGGAGTACGTCTTCGAGAAGCCGGGCAAGGGCCTGCAACCCAAGCTGAGCTACGCCGAGGCCATCCCCGGCACCGGCTACTGGATCGGCACCGGCGTCTACATCGACAACGTCGAGGCCGAGAAGGCCAGGATTGACGCGGACATCGCCGGCATGGTGCGCGGCGCGGCCATGCTCATCGCCGCCGTGGTCGCCGCGCTGCTGGTCTGCGTCGTGCTGCCGCTTTCCATCGTCATCTTCCGCAGCATCGTGCGGCCGCTCCTCGCCGCCACGGAGGCCGCCGGCGAGGTCGCCGCGGGCAATCTCGACGTGGCGATCCGCGTGGCCGGCCGCGACGAGATCACCCAGCTGGAGACTGCGCTCACGAGCATGGTCGCCACCCTGCGCGAGAACATGGCCCAGATCCAGGCCAGGACCGCCGAGGCCCAGGACAAGGCGCGCGCCGCCGAGGCCGCCACCGCGCAGGCCGACCAGGCCAGGGCCGCGGCCATCCGCGCCCGGCAGGAGGGGCTGCTCGCCGCCGCCGGCAAGCTGGAGGCGGTGGTGGAGCGGCTTTCCGCCGCCAGCGAGGAGATCGCCGGCCAGGCCGAGAGCATCGACCGCTCCACCGGCGTGCAGAAGCAGCGCGTCACCGAAACCGCCACCGCCATGGAGCAGATGAACGCCACGGTGCTCGAAGTGGCCCAGAACGCCACCCGGGCCGCCGAGGGCGCCGACGCGGCCAAGAGCCGGGCCGGCGAGGGCAAGTCCGTGGTCGGCCGCTCCGTGGCCGCCATGGAGGCCCTGCTCGCGCTTTCCGAGCGGCTCAAGGCCGACATGGACGTCCTTGGCCGGCGGGCCCAGGACATCAGCCAGATCATGAACGTGATCAACGACATCGCCGATCAGACCAACCTCCTGGCGCTCAACGCGGCCATCGAGGCCGCCCGCGCCGGCGACGCCGGCCGCGGCTTCGCCGTGGTGGCCGACGAGGTCCGCAAGCTGGCCGAGAAGACCATGGCCGCCACCCGCGAGGTCGGCGAGACCGTGCGCGGCATCCAGGAAGTCTCCGCCAGCAGCATCAGCGGCATGGAGGAGGCCGGCCGCGCCATCGCCGAATCCACCGGCCTTGCGCGCCAGTCCGGCCACGCCCTGGACGAGATTGTGCGCATGAGCGAGAGCACCGCCCTCCAGGTCCAGTCCATCGCCACCGCGGCCGAGGAGCAGTCCGCCTCCAGCGAGGAGATCAACCAGGCCGTGGAGCAGATCAGCGCCATCGCCGGCGAGACCGCCCAGAGCATGCAGCAGACCACCGTGGCCATCCGCGAGCTGGCCGAGCAGGCCGAGCGGCTGCGCAGCCTCGTCGTCGAACTGAAGCGGGAGGGCAGTACCTAGGCGCTAGAGCTTGAGCCCCAGCTGCGCCACCTTGTGGCGCAGGGTGCGCGGGCTGATGCCCAAAAGTTCGGCCGCGTGCTGCTTGCTGCCGTGCGCCGCGGCGTGGGCCCGGACGATGGTCTGGATCTCCGCCCGGCGCACCGCCTCGTCCAGGTTCAGCCCTTCCGGACCGTCGTCCGGCCCGGAGCCGACGAGCCCCGGCTCCTCGCCCAGTTCCAGGCGCATCTCCAGAGGCAGATCCTGCGGCTCCACCGGGCCTTCGCGCCGGTGCAGGAGCGCCACGCGCTCCATGAGGTTCTTCAGTTCGCGCACGTTGCCCGGCCAGGCGTGCCGGTTGAGCAGGTCCACCGCATCCGCCGAGAGCGCCAGCCCCGGCCGGTGGTAGTGGTGGCCGAAAAGCCAGAGGAAATAGTCGGCCAGCAGGGCCACGTCCTCGTGCCGCTCGCGCAGCGTGGGCAGTTCGATGGGGATCACGTTCAGCCGGTAGAACAGGTCCGCGCGGAACAGGCCCCGGCGCACCATGTCCGGCAGGGAGCGGTTGGTCGCCGCGACGATGCGCGCCCGGAAGCCCAGGTCCTTCTCGCCGCCTAGGCGCTTGAACGAGCGCTCCTCCAGCACGCGCAGGAAGTCCACTTGGTTGGCCAGCGGAATCTCGCCCACCTCGTCCAGGAACAGGGTGCCGTCCGCCGCCATCTCGAAGCTGCCCTTCTGTTGCCGCGTGGCCCCGGTGAAGGCGCCGGTCTCGTGGCCGAAGAACTTGTCCGCGAAGAGTTCGCCCGAGAGCACGCCGCAGTTCACCGGCACGAACGGCCGGCCGCTGCGGTTGCTCAGGATGTGCAGCAGCCGCGCGAAGATCTCCTTGCCCGTTCCCGATTCGCCCGAGAGCAGCACCGGGGCGTCCGACCCCGCCACCTGGATGGCCACGCGGTACAGCGCGCGCATGGCGTCCGAGCGGAACAGCAGCCCGGCCTCGTTCATGGCCGCGCGCGCCTCCGGATCGGCGTCCAGCTCGGGCGGCAAGAACTTGCCGCCGTATGCCCTCGGGTCCGTGCTCATGGTGGCCCTGACGGTGAGGTTAGGGGTTCACGCACCGCCGGTCCGGGGGCCGCGCCCCCGAACGCCCCGGCAGACGGCTCGCGGCCGCCGCGCGGTCGCGCAGGGGGCCCCGGCGCCGCCGCGCCTGAACGGAGCCGCAACAGCCTGATGCCCTTTGCTTTTCGCAGGCCGCCGGAGGGGGGAGGCGGCGTTGCGCTTCGACCAAAATTGGGCGCTGCGGCAAGTTCTTGCCGCTCTATGCACACGATGTCCCGCCGGAGTCAAGGCGGCATGTTGTTGCCGCTTTATCGGCAAGCCTTTGCCGGCCGGGCGGGGATGAAAAAACAAAAATCATGCGAAAGCGGTCGGTTATCTTTTGGCCCGCTTCTTGGAAAAAGAGAGGCCGTCCGCTGCGCGGGCCTCGGGGCTGGCGCCTGAATGCTGGGCAATACCGACAGAAGATTGGAGAGGAGCGGGAATGAAGATGCATCATGTGAGTCTCCCGGCGAAAATCGCCCTGTTCGTCATGTCCGGCGTGCTCCTGTGCGCCGTGGCCGCCCTGGCCTCCGGCGGCGCAGATGCGGGAACCGCCTCCGCCGCGGCCGCGGAAGTCGCCAAGGCCGGGGCCCAGCTCGGCGGCGATGCGGCCACGCCCTGGTGGCTGTGGCCGCTGGTCCTGCTGTTTTTCTGCTTCGTGCTGGGCATCATCGCGGTGCTGGCGGGCGTGGGCGGCGGCGTGCTCTACGTGCCGCTGGTGAGCGGCTTCTTTCCCTTCCACCTGGACTTCGTGCGCGGCGCGGGCCTGATGGTGGCCCTGGCGGGCGCGCTGGCCGCCGGTCCCGGCTTGCTGAAGCGAAATTTCGCGAGCCTGCGCTTGGCGCTGCCGGTGGCGCTGATCGCCTCCTCCTGCGCCATCGTCGGCGCGTTCCTGGGCATGGCCCTGCCGACCAACGTCGTGCAGCTCTGCCTGGGCGGCACGATCATGTTCATCGCCGTGCTGCTCCTGGTGAGCAAGAACACGGCGCACCCGCACGTGGAGAAGCAGGACGCCGTGGGCATCGCCCTGGGCATGAACGGCGCGTACATCGACCCCTCGACCAGCGAGCTGGTGGAGTGGAAGACGCACCGGACTCTGCCGGGCCTGCTCCTGTTCATCATCATCGGCGTCATGGCCGGCATGTTCGGCCTGGGCGCGGGCTGGGCCAACGTCCCGGTGCTGAACCTGCTGATGGGCGCGCCGCTGAAGGTGGCGGTGGGCACCAGCAAGTTCCTCCTGTCGATCACCGACACCTCGGCCGCCTGGGTCTACCTGAACAAGGGCTGCGTCATTCCGCTCATGGCCATTCCGTCGATCATCGGGCTGATGCTCGGCTCGTTCGTGGGCGTGCGGCTCCTGGCCAAGGCCAAGCCGACCTTCATCCGCTACATGGTCATCGGCGTGCTGCTCCTGGCGGGCGGCAAGGCCTTGATGAAGGGTCTGGGCATCTAGGCGGCGGGACGCGGAAGACGACATCATCCCGGGCCGGCTGTCCGCCGCGCCCGGCGCGCAAGGAGCAAGACGATGAGCGAGATGAAGAGGCAAAGCGGCAGGGCCGCGCAGGAGCAGGTGCATTACGCGAACATGCTGTTCTACGGCTGCTGGGGCGGCCTGGCGGTCATGGTCCTGACCTACCTGGTCTACATCACCGGCATTCTGACGCCCCACGTGCCGCTGAACCAGGTCCCGCTGCTGTGGACCAAGCCCGCGCACACCTATCTCGAAACGGCCAACATCCCGGTGGGCTGGGGCTGGCTGGCCCTCGTGGGCCAGGGCGACTTCCTCAATTTCGTGGGAATCGTGCTCCTGGCGGGCATGACCATCATCTGCTACATTCCGCTCATCCCCGCCTACCTGAAGCGCGGGGAGAAGACCTTCGCCATCATCGCCCTGGCCGAGATCCTCGTGCTGCTGGTGGCCGCCTCGGGCGTCGTGGGCGGCGGCGGGCACTAGGCCGGGGCCGCGCGGAGGCCGGGAGGACGGAGTGGACACGGCACGGCGAACGGCGGCGCTGCCCGCGGCCTTTCTGGGGTTGGCGGGCGTTGGCCTGGAACGGGCGGATCTGCCCCGCGTCCTGCGCGATCTGCCCATGGGCGTGGCCGTGCTCGACGCCGAGCGCCGCACGCTCTTCCTCAACGCCGCGCTGGAGCGGCTCACGGGCTACGCCAGCGGCGAGGTGGCGGGCGTGCCCTGCCGCCACGTGCTGCGCGGCAGCTTCTGCCTCCACGCCTGCCCGCGCAAGGCCTGCCCCGGCGACGGGACCGCGTCCTGCGCGGCGGAGAGCCGCGAGGGCACGCTGATCAACCGCCACCGCCGCAAGGTGCCCGTGCGCCTGACCTCGGTGCCGGTGCTGGATCGCGACGGCGCGCAGCTGTGCACCCTGGAGGTCTTCGAGGATCTCTCGGAGCTCAAGGATCTGGAGTCGCGGCTGTCGCGCACGGTGGGTCCGGGCCAGATGGTGGGCCGCTGCGCCGCCATGGAGCACCTCCTGCGCATCCTGCCGGCCGTGGCCCAGAGCGATTCCGCCGTGCTCCTGACCGGCGAGAGCGGCACCGGCAAGGACGTGCTGGCCGAGGCCCTGCACCGGGCCAGCCCGCGCGCCCGGGAAAGCTTCGTGCGCGTCAACGCCACGCCCATGCCCGAGGCCCTGCTCGACGCCGAGCTCTTCGGCCAGGCGGGCAACCCCGCCGACGGCGGCCAGCCCCGGCCCGGCAAGTTCCAGCTGGCCCAGAACGGCACGCTCTACCTCTCGGAGATTGCGGACATGCCCCTGGCCCAGCAGGGCCGGCTCCTGCGGCTGCTCGACGAAAAGGCCGTGACCCCGGCCGGCGGCGAGCGGCCCATGCGCCTCAACGTGCGCGTCGTCGCCGCCACGGGCCGCGATCCCGAGGCCCTGGTCCGGGCCGGCCTCCTGCGCGAGGACCTGTTCCACCGGCTCAACGCCGTGCGCCTGCACCTGCCGCCCGTGCGCGAGCGCGGCGAGGACGTCCAGTTCCTGCTGACGCACTTCCTGGCGCTCTTCGCGGCCAAGCTGCGCAAGAACGTCCAGGGCTACAGCCGCGAGGCCCTGGCCCTGCTCTCGGCCTACGATTATCCGGGCAACGTGCGTGAGCTGAAGAACATGGTGGAGTATGCGGTGATGGTCTGCGCGGGCGAGACGATCACGCCCGAACACCTGCCGCCGCACGTGCGCGAACGCGCGCGCGCCGTCGCCGACGACGCGCCGGAGGCCGGGACGCCCGGCGCCCCGGCGCGCCACCACTCCCGCCGCAAGGCCTAAGGGGGGACGCCATGGCCAGAAAGATCCTGGTGACCCTGTACCGCGACGAGGTGGCCCCGCGCTTCGATCTCTGCGCCGAGGTCCTCCTCGTGGTGGTGGACGACTCCGGCCGGGAGATCCGGCGGCAGGACCTGGTGCTCGCCAACTCCAGCGCCGACGACCTCTGCGATCTGATCCTCGACCGCGAGGTCGCGGGCGTGATCACCGGCGGCATCGAGGAGGAGCACTACCACTACCTGCGCTGGAAGCGCGTGGACGTGGTGGACGCCGTGGCCGGCCCGGCCGACGAGGCCCTGGGCCGTTACCTGGAGGGCCGGCTCTCCGCCGGCGACATCCTGTTCCCGCGGGCGGCGGGAAGGGAGGGCGGCGATGTTTGACAAGCTTTCCTCCATGCTCGGCCATCCCCTGAGCGAACTGGCCGGCGACGTGGACGCGGCCGTGTCCCCGGAGCGCTACACCACCCTCCGGCGCAAGATCATCGCGCTGATGCTGGCGGCCAGTCTGATCCCGCTGTCGGTCATGGCCGTGCTCAACTACGTCGAGCACCAGAACGCCATGGCCCGGGAGATCCAGAACCCCCTGCGCGTTCTGGTGAACAAGACCAAGAACTCCTTCGAGTTGTTCCTGGCCGAGCGCAGCTCCACGGTGAGCCTCATCGCCTCGGCCTACACCTATGGCGAGCTGGCCGACGAAAGGAAGCTCGCGCGGATCTTCACGGTGATGAAGAAGGAGTTCGAGGGCTTCGTGGACCTGGGGCTCATCGACGAGCACGGCAATCAGGTGAACTACGTCGGCCCCTACGAGCTCAAGGGCAAGAACTATGCGGAGCAGCGCTGGTTCCAGGAGGTCCGGGTCAAGGGCAAGTACGTCAGCGACGTGTTCCTGGGCTTCCGCAAGTTTCCCCACGTGATCATCGCCGTGCAGCACATGGCCGAGGACGGCCGCACCTGGATTCTGCGGGCCACGCTGGACACCCGCCAGTTCGAGCGGATCATCGCCAGCATGAGCCTGGAGCCCGACGCCGACGCCTTCCTGGTGAACACCGAGGGGCTCATGCAGACGGACTCCAACTATTACGGCAAGGTCCTGGAGAAGCTGGCCTTCCCCATGCCGCCACAGACCTATGAGCCCACGGTGCTGACCATGATCGACCCCCTCGGCCGCGAGGTCTACATGGCCTACGCCTACTTCCCGGAGGCCGACTTCGCGCTCGTCGCCGTCAAGCCGCGCTCCAGCGCGCTGAAGACCTGGTACACCGTGCGCGGCGACTTGTTGTTCATCTTCATGGCCGGCGTGGCCGCGGTGCTCTTCGCCGCCATGCGCGTCACCGACGCGCTGATCCGGCGCATGAAGGAGGCCGAGGAGCGCCGCGAGCTGGCCCTGCGCGAGGTGGAGCACTCCCAGAAGCTCTCCAGCATCGGCCGATTGGCCGCGGGCGTGGCCCACGAGGTCAACAACCCCCTGGCGATCATCAACGAGAAGGCCGGGCTGATGAAGGACATCCTGTCCATGCAGGACGACTTCCCGGTCAAGGCCAAGTTCCTGGCCCAGGTGGAGAGCGTGCTGCGCGCCGTGGAGCGCTGCCGCGGCATCACCCACCGCATGCTCGGCTTCGCCCGGCGCATGGACGTGAGCATCGAGGAGCTGGACCTGGGCGAGCTGATCAGCGAGACCGCCAGCTTCCTGGCCAACGAGGCCTTGCACCGCAAGGTGGAGGTGTCCCTGGACATCGACCCGCACCTGCCGCGCATCCAGTCCGACCGCAGCCAGCTCCAGCAGGTCTTCCTGAACCTGTTCAACAACGCCCTGGCCGCCGTGGCCGACGGCGGGCGCATCTCCGCGGCGGTCCGGCCCGTGGCCGGCAGCGGGGGCGAGGCCGTGGAGGTCCGCGTGGAGGACAACGGCTGCGGCATGAGCGAGGAGACCCTGACGCACATCTTCGAGCCCTTCTTCACCACCAAGAAGGGCCAGGGCACGGGCCTCGGCCTGTCCATCACCTACGGCATCGTCAAGCGCCTCGGCGGCGAAATCGCCGTGGAGAGCAAGCTGGGCGTCGGCACCACGCTCACCATCACACTGCCCAAGGGCCATCGGGAGGCAATGGCATGAACGCGAAAGATTGGAAGATCCTCCTCGTGGACGACGAGCACGAGTTCATCACCACCCTGGCCGAGCGCCTGGAGCTGCGCGGCATAAACGCCCGCGTGGTCTTCGACGGCGAGTCCGCCCTGGAGGCCGTCGCCGCCGAGGAGCCGCAGGTCATGGTCCTCGACGTGCTCATGCCCGGCATCAAGGGCCTGGAGGTGCTGGAGCGCATCAAGCGCACCAACCCCAACGTGCAGGTGCTGCTCCTGACCGGCCACGGCTCCACGCGCGACGGCATCGAGGGCATGCGCCTGGGCGCATTCGACTACATGATGAAGCCGCTGAACATCGACACGCTCATCGAGAAGATGGAGTCGGCCATCGACTACGCGGCCAAGGCGGCCAGATCCGCGGCCGCCGGGGCTTAGGCCGGGGAGGGGGCATGCGCGACGCCAAACTCATGGGCCGGCTTACGGCCTCGGCCACCCACGAGATGCAGAACATCCTGGCCATCATCCGCGAGTCCTCCGGACTCATGGAGGACCTGCTGGCCATGGGCGGCGGCGACTTCGCCCACGCCGAGCGCTTCAAGAAGGGCCTCGCGGTCATGGGCGAGCAGGTGGAGCGCGGCATGCACCTGGCCGAGCAGCTGAACTACTGCGCCCACGCGCCCGAGCCGACCCCGTCCGGGTCCGAGGTCAACGAGGCGGCGCGCGCGCTGGTGGGCCTGTCGCGGCGGCTGGCCGCGCGCGGCCGGGTCGTCCTGGCGCTAGCGCCCGGGCGCACGGGCCTGCGCACCGCCCTGCGCGCCGTGGAGGTCATGGAGCTGCTGTCCCTGGCCATCGACTGCGCCCTGCCGCTCATGCCGCAGAACAGCGAGCTGGCCATCGCCGTGGAGGAGCTGGGCGGCCTGGCTGTGCTGCGTCTCGGCGGGCCGGATCCCGCGGCCCTGCGCGGGGCCGAATGCTACGCCGAGCTGGATCGCCTGGCGCGCTCGCTGGGCGTGGGCCTGGGGCCGGATCCCAACGGCGCGGGGCTGCTGATCTCGCTGCCGCGGGCGGCGGCCTGACGTTGCATTTTTGAACAGTTGGGGTAGGATTCCGGATAGCAGCTTGTCTTCTCGGAGCCCGCGCGGGAGGAGTGCACGCCGCCCGCACGGCAGGAACAAGGAGGAAGTCTGATGTTCGGAACGCTTAGAAAAACGCTTGAGGACGTCTTCTCGGCCCAGGCTTTCGCCGAGGCCGGGGAACTGGGGGACGCCATGCGCCTGGCCGGCATGGAGGAGCGCACGCTGTCCGTGGAGGACGCCTTCGCCGCCGCGGCCTTCGCCGAGGCCGGCTGCCGGGACGAGGCCCTGGAACTGCTGGGCCGCGCGCCGAAGCGGCTTGCACCCACCCGCAAGGTCAGCGGATTTTTGGAGTCCGTCGGCCTCGCCGGGGTGCATGTGGCCTACGGCCTGGCGGAAGCCTAACCGCAAACGCCAACCGGGGATGGCGGGCCGGCGTCCGCCGTCCCCGGAACTGGGCGCCGCAGCGCCCGCAACAAGGAGTGCACCGTGAGCAAGAAGATCAAGCTGCTGCTGGTCGACGACGAGGAGAATTTCGTCAACACCCTGGCCGAGCGCATGAAGATGCGCGACATGGGCTCCGACGTGGCCCACGACGGCGAGTCCGCCCTGGAGATGGTCAAGGACGAGGTGCCCGACGTCATGGTCCTCGACCTGCGCATGCCCGGCATCGACGGCGTCGAGGTCCTGCGCAAGGTCAAGAAGGCCCACCCCGAGGTCCAGGTGATCATCCTCACCGGCCACGGCTCCGAGCAGGACCAGGAGGTCTGCATGGAGCTCGGCGCGTACGAGTACCACAAGAAGCCCGTGGACATCGACCGCCTGGTGAAGAGCATCAAGGGCGCCTACCGCCAGAAGCTGGAGGACGCCATGGTCGCCGCCAGCTTCGCCGAGGCCGGGGAGTTCGATGACGCCAAGAAGGTCATGGACGAGGACAAGAAATAGCGGGGGACTCCCGTGAACGCCGTCCTGCTTGTCGATGACGAGCGCGATTTCGTCGACCTCCTGGCCCAGCGCCTGAGCGCGCGCGGCTTCACCGTGCGCGTGGCCTACGACGCCGAGCAGGCCCTGGCCCTGGCCGCCGGCCAGGAGCCCGACGTGGCCGTCCTGGACATCGGGCTGCCGGGTATGGACGGCCTCGCGCTCCTGGCCGAGCTCAAGCGCCTGCGCCCCGCGGCGGAGGCGCTCATGCTCACCGGCGCGAGCGATCTCGGCACGGCCGTGGCCGGCATGAAGCTCGGCGCGGCCGACTACCTCGTCAAGCCCGCGCCCATCGAACGGCTGGTGGAGGCCATCACGCGGGCCCAGGAGCGCCGCCAGGAGCGCCTGGAGTCCCTGCGCATGGCCGAAACGGCCAAGATGGCCGCCCTCGGCCACATGGCCGAAGGCGTGGCCCACGAGATCAACAATCCCGTGAACACCATGGCCTCCCTGGCCGGCTGGCTGGGCGACCTGACCGCCGACCTGCGCGCCGAACTCGGCGACGGGCGCGAGTCCGCCGCCGCCACCCTGGCCGAAATGGACGCCAGCGCCGCCAAGCTCGCGGAGCAGGCCCGCCGCGTCAAGGCCATCACCGCCAAGCTGCTCTGCCTGTGCCACAAGGCCCGGCCCGCCGCCCTCGAAGCCCTGCCCGGCGGCGGCGAAAAGGTCGCGCTGGCGCGCCTCGTCGGCGAACTCCTGGAGGAGCGGCGCGAGCGCCTGGACGCGGCCGGGGTCAACGCCTCCACGCACATCGCCCCCGATCTGCCCCCGCTCCTGCTGCCCGGCGTGGGCCTGCCCGGCGCGGACCTGGCCACCGCCCTGGGCAACATCCTCGACAACGCCCTCGACGCCATGCCCGAGGGCGGCGAGCTGCGCGTCGCGGCCGTCCGTGACGCGGACCAGGGACCCGGCGGCCTCGTGCGGATCGAAATCGCCGATTCCGGCCACGGCATCCTGCCGGCCCATCTGCCGCGCGTCTTCGAGCCCTTCTTCTCCACCCGCGAGGTCGGCCGCGGCACCGGCCTCGGCCTCACCGTGAGCTACGGCACCGTCAAGTCCCTCGGCGGCGACATCGAAATCGACAGCGCGCCCGGCCGCGGCGCGCGCGTGGTGGTGACGCTGCCGCTGAGATAAGAGAATGCGGGGGGCTGCGCGCTCCCCCGCCCCCCCCCGCGCTCCCTTCGGGAGTTTCATTCAAGCGAAGGCCCCGGTCCCGTTTCGGGACCGGGGCCTTCGCTTGACCCGTGGTCGGCCGAAACGCGCGGCCCACGCTGTTGGCGTCGGGTGCGGCGGTCGGCCGGGCACGGGACCCTTGTCCCCCCCCTGAAAGGGGGCGCGAGGGGGGGCAGGGGGGCCGCGCAGGCCCCCTTGCGTCTTTCCCTACGTGCGGCTCCAGAGGGCGAGCACGGTGAGCCGCCAGAGCATGTTCTTGCGGTTCACGCCGCGGGCGTGCTCGGCGAGGATGTCGAGGGCGGCCTCGGGGCGGATGAAGTCGGTGAAGGCGGGCCCGGCCTGGCTCACGGCCTCGCGCACGAAGCCCTGCATGGGCCCGGCCATCCATTCGCGGATGGGCAGGTCGAAGCCCTGCTTGCGGCGGTACAGGACCTCCGGCGGCACGCGGGTCTCGGCCAGCCGCTTGAGCAGGTACTTGGTTTCGCGGCCGCGCACCTTGAGCTGCACGGGGAGCTTGGCGAACAGCTCGATGAGGGCGCTGTCCAACAGGGGCGAGCGCACCTCCAGGCCCCAGGCCATGCTGGCGATGTCCATCTTGACCAGCAGGTCGTCGGGCAGGCTGATGGAGTTGTCCAGGTATTCCAGGCGCTCCACGGGATTCCCGGCGCGTTCGAAGGCCCGGCGCAGCCAGGGCAGGAACCACGCGGCGTGGGCGCCGGCGACGCGCCCGGCGGCCTCGCGGCGATACAGGCGCTTCTTGAGCGGGGCGAGCAGGGGCTCGGTGCGCAGCAGGGGCTTGGCCTCGGGCCAGAGCAGGCCGCAGGCGGCCTTGCGCAGGATCGTGGCCAGGGCCCCGTCGGAGGCGGCCAGGGCCTGGAGGCCGGCGTCCGGGGGCGGGCCGAGGCGCAGCAGGGCCTGGGCCGCGGCGGCCGCGCGCACGTGGCGGAAGGCCGGGTAGCCGCAGCAGAGCTCGTCGCCGCCGTCGCCGCCGAGGGCCACGGTGATGTGCTTGCGCGCCATGCGGCAGAGGGCCAGGGAGGGCAGGGCGGAGTCGTCGGCGTAGGGTTCGCCGTAGCGCTCCACGGCCTCGGGCAGCAGCTCCATGCTCGCGGGCGGCAGCACCTCGTGGTGCAGGGCGATGCCCAGGTGCCTGGCCACGGCCTGGGCGTGGGGCAGCTCGTCGTATTTGCGCTCGGCAAAGCCGATGCAGAAGGCCTGGACTCCGCCGGGGCGCAGCTCGGCCAGCACGGCGGCCACGAGGCTGGAGTCCACCCCGCCGGAGAGCAGCAGGCCCAGGGGCACGTCCGACTCCAGCCGCAGGCGCACGGCCTCCCGCAACTCGTTCCAGGCCAGGTCCAGGGCCTCGGCCTCGGACACGTCGAGGGTCTCGCGGTAGTCCAGCTCCCACCAGCGGCGCACGGCCAGGCCGCGCGGGCCCCAGGTGGCGCAGCAGCCGGGGGGCAGCTTGCGCACGCCGGCCAGGATGGTCTGCGGCGCGGGCACGCAGCCCAGGCTGAGGAAGAGGTCCAGGGCGGCGGGGTCGATGTCCGCCGGGCAGGCCGGGTGGGCGCGCAGGGCGCGGATTTCCGAGGCGAAGACGAGGCCGTCCGGGCCGTCGAAATAGACCAGCGGCTTCTTGCCCATGCGGTCGCGCGCCAGGAACAGCTCGCGCTTTTGCGCGTCCCAGATGGCGAAGGCGAACATGCCGCGCAGGAGTTTCAGGCAGTCCTGGCCGTGGACGCGGTAGAGGGCCAGGAGCACCTCGGAGTCGCCGCTGGTGCGGAACCGCTCGCCTTGGCTTTCTAAATCGGCCCGAAGGGCCCGGAAGTTGTAGATTTCGCCGTTGAAGACCATGACGTTGCCCGTCTTGGGGTCGTGCATGGGCTGGCCCGCGCGCGGGTCGAGGTCGAGGATGGCCAGGCGGGCATGGCCCAGGGCGACGGGGCCGCCCGGCGCGGCGTCATGCCAGCGGCCCAGTCCGTCGGGCCCGCGGTGGGAGAGCCGCGCGAGCACGGTCTCCAGCGCCGCCGGGTCGCCCTCCCTGAGTCCGCCGGGGCGGACGTGTCCGCAGATGCCGCACATGGCGCTACAGGCCCAGCACGCCCTTGAAGTAGGCGATGGTCGGGCCGAGGCCCTCGGCGAGGGAGATCTTGGGCTCCCAGCCCAGGGCGGAGCGGGCCAGGGCGATGTCCGGCCGGCGCTGCATGGGGTCGTCCTGGGGCAGGGGCCGGTGGATGATCCGCGAGCGCGAGCCGGTGGCGCGGATGATCGTCTCGGCCAGCTCCAGGATGGTGAACTCGCCGGGGTTGCCCAGGTTCACCGGCCCGGTGAACTCGTCCGGGGTGTGCTCCATGAGCCGGACGAAGCCCTCGATCATGTCGTCCACGTAGCAGAAGGAGCGCGACTGGCCGCCCTCGCCGTACACGGTGATGTCCTCGCCCTTGAGGGCCTGGACGATGAAGTTGGAGACCACGCGGCCGTCGTTCACCGCCATGCGCGGGCCGTAGGTGTTGAAGATGCGGGCGACCTTGATGCGCAGCCGGTGCTGGCGGTGGTAGTCGAAGAACAGGGTCTCGGCGCAGCGCTTGCCCTCGTCGTAGCAGGCGCGCGGCCCGATGGGGTTGACGTTGCCCCAGTAGCCCTCGGTCTGCGGGTGCACGGCCGGGTCGCCGTAGACCTCGCTGGTGCTGGCCTGCATGATCTTGGCCTTGATGCGCTTGGCCAGGCCGAGCATGTTGATGGCCCCGTGGACGCTCGTCTTGGTGGTCTGCACGGGGTCGTGCTGGTAGTGGATGGGCGAGGCCGGGCAGGCCAGGTTGTAGATTTCATCCACCTCGACATAGAGCGGGAAGGTCACGTCGTGGCGCAGCAGCTCGAAGTGCGGGTGCCCCTGCAGGTGGCGGATGTTGTCCTTGCGGCCGGTGAAGTAGTTGTCCACGCAGAGCACGTCGTGACCGTCCGCCAGCAGCCGGTCGCAGAGGTGCGAGCCCAGGAAGCCGGATCCGCCGGTGACCAGGATGCGTTTGCCCGTCGCCATGGATTCCCTCCGTTTTCGGCCAAGGCCGCGTGACGCGGCCGGCGGCCGCCTTCGCCCGCTCCATAAGCCCATTCGCGCCGTGGCACAAGGCTTGGTGAAAGCCGGGCGCGGTCGCGCATGCCTGCCGCATACGAATTTTAAAATAGTGCTACTAAGGCGAACGCGATCGTGGTAGGCCTCCGGCCGCGGGCATGTTTTCAGGCAGTCATACTCGGAACATATGAATTGAAAAATAATGCTACACAAATTCGGATCGCCATGCTAAGGTCTGTCGGATAGTCCACAACTCTCGGCAAAATGCCGGTCGGGCGTAACCTCCCGGCCGCGCACCATTTGCCGCCGTCCCGAAACGCGGCGTGACGCAGCATCGCCGCAGGGGCGGCCGCGGATGCGGCACATTGATTTCATGTTTTATTTCAGTCAACTACGTCAATTTCACGGTCCAGGTGGGGAAAAACCAAGTCATGAAAACCCGCGCAGGGGTTGACGCCTTTGGCAACTCAAGGCAATATGGACCATCCTTGTCTAAACTAGGTTGATCGGTTCGTTTCCGGGCCGGTTCCGGGCCCAAGGGGGAGGCGTATGGTCTTCAGTTGGCTGCACTTGGCCATCATTCTGTTTCTTGTGGCCGGCCTGCTTTTCGCCGGCGGCCCGCTGATTCTGGCGTCCCTGGTGGCACCCAGGGCCAGCGGCGGCGACATGGGCATGCCGTACGAGTGCGGCATGCGCCCCCTCGGCTCCGCCTGGACCAGCTTCGGCATAAACTACTACGTCTACGCCATGCTCTTTTTGGCCTTCGACGTGGACGTGCTCTACCTGTTCCCCGTGGCCACGGTGTACCGCGCCACGGAGGGCTGGCTGCCCTTCCTCGAAATGGTCATCTTCCTCGTCGTGCTTGCTCTCGCCATCGTCTACTTCTGGGCAAAAGGGGTGTTCACATGGCCGCGCCGAATCTCGTAGCGCAGAAACCCGACGTCGTCGTCGCCGACCCGTACCTGAACATCGGCCCGGCGCAGAAGATCATGGATCTCTGCCGGTCCATGTCCATCTGGCCCATGACCTTCGGCCTGGCCTGCTGCGCCATTGAGATGATGGCCGTGGGCATGGCCCGCTGGGACATCGCCCGCTTCGGGGCCGAGGTCTTCCGGCCCAGCCCCCGCCAGTCCGACCTGATGATCGTCGCCGGCACCGTGACCAAGAAGATGGCCCCGGCCGTGGTCCGCCTCTACGAGCAGATGCCCGCGCCGCGCTGGGTCATGGCCCTGGGCAACTGCGCCATCTCCGGCGGCCCCTTCCGCTACAAGGGCCAGTACGGCATCGTCGAGGGCGTGGACAACCTGATCCCGGTGGACATCTACGTGCCCGGCTGCCCGCCCCGGCCCGAGGGCCTCCTCGAAGGCCTGTTCAAGCTCCAGGAGAAGATCACCGGCAAGCGCTTCTGGCCCAATCCGCCCGTCGACGGGCCGTTCGAGGAGGGCAAGTAGCATGGACGCGCTGCTTTCGGGCCTGGGGGCCCAGTACATCGCCAAGTGCGACTACGCCAAGACCGGCAAGACCTGGCAGGTCTTCTTGCCCGTCGGCGCGCTGCTGCGCGCGGTCGAGCGCCTGCGCGCCGCGGACTGGCACCTGGAGGACGTCTTCGCCCTGGACTGCGTCGAGGGCTACGTCGTCACCTACCACTTCGCGCACTTCGACAAGCCCGGCCGCGCGGCCCTGCGCGTGGTCCTGCCCCACGACAAGCCCGCGCTGCCGTCCATCGCCGGGATCTACTCCGGCGCGGAATGGCACGAGCGCGAGACGCGCGACTTCCACGGCATCGTCTTCGAGGGCAACCCGAACTTCGTGCCGCTGCTCATTTCCCCGGACATGGCCGACTGCTTCCCCCTGCGCAAGGACGCCAAGGCGCGGGTCAAGGTCCAGGCCCTCCTTGAGGCCGGCGAGGTGGTCTTCCGCAGCCCGGACTTCGAGCTCATGACGCCGGACGAGCCGGCCGCCGAAGCCAAACCCGCCACTGCATAACCAGGAAGCGGACGCCTATGACACGTTACACCGACATGGACCAGATGGCCGGCGATTTCTACACCCTGAATTTCGCCAAGACCGCCCGCGAGGGCACCCTCGTCCTGAACCTGGGCCCGCAGCACCCCTCCACCCACGGCGTCCTGCGCGTGCTCGTGGAGATGGACGGCGAGTACGTCCTGCGCGCCGAGCCGGTGATCGGCTACCTGCACCGCATGCAGGAGAAGATGGCCGAGGTCAAAACCGCCGCCCAGTACATCCCGAACATGGGCCGCGTGGACTACCTCCACGCCCTGGCCTGGAACTGGGCCTTCGTGGGCGCGGTGGAGAAGCTCGCCGGCATCGAGGTGCCCGAGCGCGCGGAGTACGTCCGCGTGATCACCTGCGAGTTCAACCGCATCAGTTCGCACCTCCTGTGGTGGGGCGCGTATCTGCTCGACCTCGGGGCCTTCACGCCGATCATGTACGCCTTCGACGACCGCGAGAAGATCCTGGACATCCTGCAGGACCCCACGGGCTCGCGCCTCACCTACAGCTACTTCCGCGTCGGCGGCGTGGCCCGGGACCTGAGCGACGACTGCATCCGCCGCATCCGCGAGTTCATTCCCTGGCTGCGCGGCCGGCTGCCCATGTACAAGGACCTCGTCAGCGACAACATCATCCTGCGCAAGCGCATCGAGGACATCGGCGTCATCGAGCCCGACCTCTGCCGCTCCTACGGGGCCACGGGTCCGGTGGCGCGCGGCTCGGGCATCCGGTACGACGTGCGCCGCGCCGAGCCCTACTCGGTCTATCCCAAGCTGGATTTCGAGATCCCCATCAGCGGGCTCAAGGACGCCCGCGGCCGCTACGACGTGCGCATGGCCGAGATCGAGCAGAGCCTGCGGATCATCGAGCAGTGCCTGGACATGATGCCCGAGGGCGACGTGATCGTGAAGGGCGCGCCCAAGCCGCAGTGGAAGGCGCCCGCGGGCGAGTCCTACTGCGCCATCGAGGGCGGCCGCGGCAAGGTCGGCGTGTACTTGGCCTCGGACGGCGGCAAGAACATGTACCGCGTCAAGCTGCGCGCGCCGGGCTACAGCAACCTGAGCCTCTTCGCCGAGGTCTCGCGCGGGACGCTTTTGGCCGACGCCGTGGCCATCCTGGGCAGCCTCGACTTGGTCATTCCGGAAATCGACAGGTAGGAGAACCAGATGCCTGCTGAACTCATCCGCATCCTCGTCGCCCTCGTGGCGGTGGCGGTGGCCGTGGGCCTCATCGGCCTGGTGATGGTCTGGGTGGAACGGAAAGTGGCTGGTCACATCCAGCGCCGCCCCGGCCCCTACGAGGTCGGGCCCTTCGGCCTGCTCCAGCCCCTGGCCGACGCCCTCAAGCTCGTGGGCAAGCAGTTGTTCATGCCCGACAACGCCGACCCCGTGCTCTTCTGGCTCGCGCCGCTGCTGGCCTTCCTGCCGGTGCTCCTGCTCTACCTGCCGCTGCCCGTGGGCGACGGGCTCGTGGCCCTGGACATCAACCTGGGCCTGCTGCTGATCCTGGCCTTCGCCGGGCTCACCGTGCTCTCGCTGATCCTGGCCGGCTGGGCCGCGAACAACAAGTACGGCCTGTTGGGCGCGGCCCGCGCGGTGTCCCAGTCCGTGGCCTACGAAATCCCGCTGCTCCTCTCGGTGCTGGCCGTGTCCTTCGTGGCCGGCAGCCTGAACCTGGCCACGGTGGTCAAGGCCCAGGGCACCTGGCCCTGGAACTGGAACATCATGACCCAGCCCCTGGCCTTCCTGATCTACGTCGTCTGCGCCCTGGCCGAGACCAACCGCGCGCCCTTCGACCTGCCCGAGGGCGAAAGCGAAATCACCGCCGGCTTCCACACGGAATACTCCGGCATGGGCTTCGGCATGTTCTTCCTGGCCGAGTACGCGAACATGGTCGTGGTCTGCTCCGTGGCCACGGCGCTGTTCCTGGGCGGCTGGCACGGGCCGGTGCTGCCCGGCCCGGTGTGGTTCCTGCTCAAGGTCTCGCTGCTGATGCTCCTGTTCGTGTTCTTCCGCTGGACGTTCCCGCGCGTGCGCTTCGACCAGCTCCTGAACATCAACTGGAAGTGGCTGCTGCCGCTGGCCGTGGTCAACCTGCTCGCCACGAGCTTCTTCGTGAAGCTGGCCCAGTTCTCCGAAGTGCGCTGGTAGGGGAGGAACGCCATGCACGTCGTCAAGGAAGCCTGCAAGACCCTGTCCGACCTCTGGAGCCTGATGGTGGGGCTCAGGGTCACCGGCAAGTATTTCACGGAGCCGCAGCGCACCGTGCGCTACCCCTGGGCGGCCGTGCCCAACCTGGACACCTACAAGGCGCACCTGGTCATGGTCTCGACGCCCAAGGACAAGACCAAGCCGCGCTGCATCTCCTGCGGCATGTGCGCCCTGGCCTGCCCGTCCAACTGCCTCACGGTGGTCAAGCGCAAGGCCCCCAAGCCCACGCCCGAGGAGGAGAAGGCCATCGCCGAGGCCAAGGCCAAGGGCGAGAAGGTCAAGGACAAGACCCCCAAGGACCCGGAAAAGTTCCTCTACGACTTCACCCTGTGCAGCCTGTGCGGCACCTGCATGGAGAACTGCCCCGTGGGCGCGCTGGCCTTCAAGGGCGACGCCTACGCCGCCGGCTACAGCCGCTCGGACTTCCACTTCGATCTCGTGGCCATGCTGCAGAACCAGGCCGTCATGGAAGGCCTGGACGAGGCGGCCGCTCCGACAGACAAGAGCGAGGCTTAGGCTATGGAACTCATGGCGAAAATCGCGTTCGGTGCGTACACGCTGATCATCCTCGGCGGCAGTCTGCTGGCCGTGGGCTCCAAGAGCCTGGTGCGGGCCATGATCGGCCTTGTGGCCACGCTGCTCGGCGTGGCCGGCATGTACATGCTGCTCAACAGCGCCTTCCTGGCGCTCATGCAGATCCTCATCTACGTGGGCGCGGTCTGCGTGCTCATCTTCTTCGCGATCATGCTCACCCGCGCCGACGCCGGGGGCGAGGAGTCCGAGAGCGCGCCGGTGCGGCAGAACGCGCTGGCGCTGGCGGCCGTGCTCGTCGTGGGCGGGGTGCTCGGCTGGCTGGTCCTGACCCATCCGCTGGCCACCACGGGCGTGCCGGTGGAGGTCGCCATCGAGAAGCTGGGCCTGGGGCTGCTCGGGCCTTACGGTCTGGCGTTCGAGCTGATTTCCGTGGTGCTGTTGGTGTCCATGGCCGGGGCCGTGCTCCTGGCCTGGGAGAGGAGGAACGGCAAATGAGCCCCCTGGCAATGTATCAGCTGGTGGCCCTGATCCTGCTCGTGGCGGGGCTTTTCGGCATCACGCAGCGCAAGACCCTGGTGGGCATGCTCATCTGCGTGGAGCTCATGCTCAACGGCGCGGGCCTGTCCATCGTGGCCGCGGCGCAGCTCACCCCGGCCAACGCGGTCCTGGGCCAGCTGGGCACGCTGTTCGTCATGGGTCTGGCCGCGGCCGAGGCGACCCTCGTCCTGGCCATCATCGTGGTCGTGGTCCGGCGCTTCGGCTCCGCCAAATCCAACGCAGTGACGACGCTGAAGGGGTAGCGCAATGACCGGGATCATCGAAAGCGCACGCGTGCTCATCCCCATCGCCGTGACCCTGGTCGCGCCGTTGTTCATCTGGCTCTGCCGGAAGAACATCAACCGCCGCGAGGGCGTGTCCTTCGCCGCCGGCGCGCTGACCTTCGCCGCGGTGCTGTCCCTGGCCCCCCAGGTCCTGGCCGGGAACATCTGGAAGTACACGATGTTCCAGATCATGCCCGGCATCACCGTGACCTTCATGGCCGACGGGCTTTCGCTCATCTTCGCCCTGGTGGCCTCGTTCCTCTGGATGTTCGCCACCAGCTACAACATCGGCTACATGCGCAGCCTGGATGAGCACGCGCAGACCCGCTACTACGTCTGCTTCGC
>Ga0268357_100418_pt1 | contig 55518 bp, 38 predicted proteins | sample BioMet10_FD_192466 | JGI IMG/M metagenome (GOLD analysis project Ga0268357, IMG submission 192466) | Sewage microbial communities from Oakland, California, United States - Biofuel 10 (Illumina Assembly) | ecosystem: Engineered > Wastewater > Sewage > Unclassified | place: USA: California... | reverse complement strand
AGCATTTAATGCTACCATTGGTTGATTCATTGTAATACAAGGTTTCACTAAAACGGTTATTGGTGGTAGTAATACCTTTCAGCCAACTTCTTATGTTGTAAGTATAATTGGTCGTTTCTACTGCTCCGTGTTGTTTCTTTGATATTAGCCGCCCCATATCATCATAAGTATTCTCTGCTAATATAACCGGAGTTGAGCCATTCAGTGAATGAGTGGTTTTTGTCAGGCGCTCCGCATTATCATAAAAGTTCTCATATACTTCAGTAATGGTTGCTTTACTCGTTGCACTCTGTATATGCTGATGTTTCTTTATTTTTCCTGTAAATGTATAAAGGAAATAGTCTTTATCATATCCATCCGTTAAATGGTTGGTAGCTTTGGTTTGAATTACACGTCCCATGTAATCGTAATACATTACATTATACAGATAGCCCGAGCCATCAAGCAAGGCTGTGGCTTTGCCTGTTAATAGTCCGCTATATCCTTGAGTGTATTGTTCACCATAACCGGTACCGGTTTCCGGCTTAAAATTAGAATCAGTAACAGATGGAATTCCATTAAGCCCCATAAAATCATAACTATCATAGTAATTAACATCTAATATTGTTGGAGAAGACAATGATGTTCCACTAATAGTATAACCTTTATTATCATTAGTAGTCTTTGCCCAATCGGCCTTTATAAAAAGCCCTTTCAACGGGTCAGCCGTATATACTAATGAGTTCTTGCAAACACCTGTCAATACAATACGTCCCAATGCATCCGGGATATTAAAACTCCATTCTCCACGTGTACGTTGTTCTCCATCCTGACTAAAAATCAGATGATCTGCTATATCATAAACCATGTAGATAGGATCAGCACCAGGCAGTTTCTTATAAATACACCGGTTTCTGTAATCATACTGATAAATGTATGCAAAGTTCCTCAACAATTCTTCCGTTCCGTTATAGGTATTATCACTTAAGCCGGCAGCTGCAGAAGGAGGTAATACAAAACATTTGTTTCCAAAATCATCATAAACATAGTAAGTATCATAATTTTGATTATTGTTTCTCTGACGAGTCAGAACAACTTGCCCCTGCTTATCTTTGAACTCAAAAACTTCATGCCCGTCTTCATCCATGGTACGGGTTACATAAAGCTGGCCATTATCATAATTGCCGGATTTCACCAGCTTATTATCTGATGTAACATAATAATAAGCACATTTCAAGCTATCCAGATTATTGTTATTTGTGTAAAATGCACTTTTTACAGACTTCCCTTCAGTGCGCCAGTTAGCTCCGGGACCATATTGCTGTAGCACTCTGTTGAGCGGAGAAGCTTCATATACAGGAGAAGAGTAAGGCGAATTATCTGCATAAGAAGTTTTAGATGTTGATATAATGGCTGCCGGATTGGTATAACTTCCGCTTGCAGAATAAGGAGTTGGAAGCCAAAGGTTACTTTCTCTTCCCTGATTATCATATTCCTGCAGTGTAACCAAATCGTTATTGTTCAAAGAGAACCCTCTTTGAAGGGTTTGAGAGGGCCTTCCTAGCCCATCATAGTACTGAACTTTCTGAATACACTGATTTAATGAAAGGTTTCTGGCATCTGGAGATTCAACCGTTGGAGTAATTTCTATAATATAATTCTGATCCTGTCCGGTTTCAAATCCAGTATACGGTATATTACCATTCACCGTTGTTGTTATATTGCCATTCTGCGTGTTACCTTCAGAAACAATGTAATAGCTACCGGCAGCCAGGTCTGTCATCTTTAAATAAGCATTGGTAACAGAAGAACATTGTTCTTCGCCCGAATAAGTATCATTGGATGATATCAGTTTCCCTGATGAATCTAATAAATACAGATAAGTATCAGCTACTGCAGAACCACAATGAGATATTGTTACATCCATTGCATTATTTGTGAAGCAGTTTGAATCAAAAGAGACCAAGAGCTGCGTTAAAATAATGAATACCATTCGTACAATCTAACCCATTGCCATTGTACCTATACCTATTTTGCCAGAATTATTAATTTATTCGCCAAATATATTATATCTAGTCAACATCCCATTGCTTTGGATGATCCAAATTACTAAAAATTACAAAATCATTATACCTTATAATATTCAAGTTTTATAGTATCGTATTTATAAACGTTATAACAAAAAGTTGTATCTATTGAATATTTCTTTTATTAATTACCTATATTTCCTATTGATAATCAAAGATATAATTGACTATTCCAAATTTTGATTTATTACTTTCTCATTATACTATCCATCATAAAATGGTCAACAACTCCCTTCTCTATTTTATCTTGAGTTGGCCTATTACCTTCATGATTGCATGAGAAATCCTGAAATTGTTTTATGGCTATATAAGGTATTTGTCCACAATTCACCACTACATATTTAAAAGTGTTTTTGCAAATTAAGACTATCCAAGAGTTCTCATTACGCTGACTATCCTCACATTCCTTAAATATTTTTTTAGGTATTTCTCTTTTTAGCATGGTGCCACCTTTCCTTTTATATATAGCACAATACACCCCCTTCTTCTTTACCAAATAGGAAGGTAAAATAGAGTCTGATATTCCTGTATCCAAAAAATATGCAGTGAAACATTTAAACTCTTGAAAATCTTCTACTTCATTAATACTAACAAGTAAAGGACATTTCTCTTCAATTAACTTCTTATGTTGGCAAATATAGTCCTTATTTTCATCTAGAATAAGATCTAAAGCTTTTTCTAATATCACTCTTTCTTTTGGATTCTCATTATTTATTCGATTATTAAAGCCCTTCTTTCCCAAGCTATTTTGAGATATAGAAAAAGTCAGTACGATTAAAAATATATATTTCTTCATTTCTTTTGAACTCTTAAATGATTTTTTAATGAATTTGGAAGTGAATTCAATGTTGGGTAAACAGTATAATTATTCTTGCGTGTTTTTACTCTTCCTCTTGCTGGAAAATATTGAGTTAAACCATTTCGTTGTGATAAGATATAATAAGCCGGATATTTAGGATTCTTATTGAGATCATTGTCACTTGCTATCCCATATCCAAAACCTGAGTTGTTGCCAGTTGGATGAGTATGAATCTCAAAAGTGACCGTTCCCTCTATATTAAATTTTGTTGTATGAGATTTGTCTGTGGTATTAGCATCCCAATTACCTACAATTAGTTCAGATTTCCCCTCTTTTGTATTAAAACCTTTTCCATCTAATTCAACTCCAGTTTGAGATGAAACAAATTGCATTAAATTAACGCCATCGGTTTGATTCTCATTTGTTGTAACAAAACCTTCTTTTGATAAATCTTGTTTATCATCTTTTGCATTTAATACCCCTTTAGAAATTTGAATAAATGAGTTTGGCTCATCGTTACTTGTAAATTTGCCATCTTTGTCAAATGCCCCTGTTGAGACAAAATCTGTTTTATCATCGGTCCTTTTTACTAAAGAAAGCCTTTTTGTACTACTATCCAAACCGTAATCATCTCTTCCGTCAGGGTCTACTCTGTTAATTGGATTATTAGAACAATAAACATAAGGAGATATGGATACATTTATTTCAGCTAACGGATCAATCACTCCCCATCGACCAATAGCAGCATCATAATGCCTAGCACCATAATCATACAAATCTAAACCATGCATCCGATCAAGTTCCTTATCATTATACTTATACCTGTTATCAGAATTATCAATCCCTTCACCAAAAGTCATACCGAAAGGATAATAATGATTGGTTTGCTCAATTGTTCCATTTTGATTGAATACCACACGGTTATTTCCCTGATGATCCTGAATATAGTAATGATAAGTAGGTGTTGCGCCACTCATTGTTATATACCCACCATCAACCATTATTCTGCTCAGAGTTCCGTTCTCATAGATCACATTTCCGCAATAATCAGTCTGAGTTGTTACCGCTACTTTATCAGCAGGAACAGGAAGCATGCTTCCCATTGGCACCAACAGATTCTCGGTAGTTGTTACTTGCTTTACCTTTCGTTTCACTCCGGCTGCATCATAAAGATACTCAGAAGTATGACCTTCGGTAAATTGTAACGCACTTGGCAAATTTAATATATTGTATTGAATTTTTGCTATTTTCTTGTGAGAATCTCTTGTTAAATTACCATTGGCATCATAAGTATATTCGGTCGTCTTCAAAGTATCTTTCACAAAATTAAATGCTCCTGAGTATAACGGTTCACCCGTTGATGCATCTGTTACGCTACTTAACTGGTTTCCATTGTAACTCAACGTCAAATCATCTATAATTCCAAAGATTGATGGTTTAGCAGACAAACCATATCTTCTCAGGTTCTTTATATTACCCATATTATCGTACGCATAAGTAGTTGAATAATTCTTGTCGGTATTGGCCTCATTATTCTGATAATCGGCTGCGGTAATACGACTCAGGTCATCGTAATGAAAATTATATCCTCTTTGAGTATCATTCTGCACTTTCCAGTTCATCGCACTGATATTACCATTATAGCACGGAATGCTGCCATTGGATGATTCATTGTAATACAAGGTTTCACTAAAACGATTATTGGTTGTAGTAATGCCCTTCAGCCAGCTTCGCAGGTTATATGCATAGTTAGTGATTTCAACACCTCCATGCTGTTTTTTAGACTGAAGGCGCCCCATATCATCGTAAGTATTCTCTGCTAATATAACCGGAGTTGAACCATTCAGAGAGTGAGTGGTTTTCAATAAACGCTCAGCATGATCATAAGTGTAAGCGGTTAGTTCTTTAGTACTAGGTTTGCCATTTGCCGTATGCTCGTGAAAATGCTTTAACGGTTTACCTGTAAAAGTATAAGCAAAGTAATTGTTATCAAAACCACCTAAATGATTGGTAGATTTGGTTTGAGCTACTCGTCCTCTATCATCATAATAAGTAACAGAGATAGTTTCCTGGGGATCAGCACCTAACATAAACATTCGCGTACCAGTAAGCAAACTCTTAGCGGATATTTCAGGATATATTTCGTTTACATATTGTGAAGCATAACCATTCATAGACTGGCAAGTCAATTTTGTTTTATAGGGACTCACCTTAGATAAGTCTAAGAAAGCATAGTTATCATAGTAATTCACAGTCAAAATACGAGAGATGTTTATTGTTACATTATTTAGCTGATAACCAGTATCAAGTAATCCTTCAGCATTGCCAATATAGGTGCTATTAATAACAAGATTCTTGAACACATCGGAATTGATATTTGTACAAATACCACTTACCGTAGGTCTATTAAATACGTCAGGAATAGCAAACGTCCATTCTCCATATTTTCGTTGTTCACCATCTTGAGTAAATAGAAGATGATCGGCAGAATCATAAACCATTGTAATAGCTTCAGCCCCTGGAAGCTTTTTAGAAATGCAACGGTTGTAATCATCATATTTATAGATATACCCATATTTTTGCAAGGCATCTTCAGTATCAGAATATACTTTGTTGACTGTAAGTAAATCAACAGCCATAGGGGGAAGTACAAAACGTAAGTTGCCAGAATCATCATGTACATAATAAGTATCATAAAGTTCACCATTATTTATTTGGCGGATTAACACAACTTTATCTAGTTTATCCTTGAAAGTGTATGACTCATGATTATCTTCATCTATATTTTCTGTTACGTATAGTTCACCATTATTATAAATGCCCCTTTTCTCTAATTGCCCATTTTGCGTTATGAGAAAGAAAGAACACTTAAGCATTTTGTCAAAATCATTATTTGCTAAGAATTTATTTCTTGTTGAATGGTTAGTATTCTGCCAACTAGCACCTGCTCCATATTCTTCCACAGCTCTATTTAAAGGTGAAGCTTCATAAACGGTATGAGTAAAGGGATTTGAATCTTGATATACTCTTCTAGACTCTTCTATAAGTATATTTGGATCAACAAAATTACCATTACCTGCATAAGGAGTGGGCAACCATTTATTACTTTCTCTACCTATACTATCATACTCCTGCATTACTACAATATCTTTTCTATTGGGAGTTACTCCACGCTGCACAGTTTCAACTGGTCGCCCTAACCCATCGTAATATTGAGCTAAGTAAAGAGTATTGGAAGGATCCAATACATTTTCCACCGAAGATAGCTTCTTTGTTAATTGCAATGCCAATACATAATTCTGAGAGTTTATCTCTTGGGGTATATCAATTGCTAAATCGCTATCATTTGAAGACGAAACACTTTTATATATTAATGTAGGCATTCTCATTGGATTAACTGGAGATCTAGTATAATCAGAAATTGCAAAAAAAGTCTTACCTAAATCAACATTCACACTTTGACGTCTCAAAGACATACAATAATCGGTCGTTATATTTGCACCATTCGATGCAGACAATCCATTCTTACCATATTCCATTTGGTCTATGACATAACCAGAATTATCTTTCAAAAGAATAGCAGATTGAGTATTACTTAATACAAATTTTTTATGATAGCATAATAAATGATTATTATCAACTACGTATTTAGGAAATATTTTAGTAAATTCAAACAGTGAATCACATTGATAACAAATTACAACAACAGCTTTACTTGGTAAAATAGTATTCATAGGAAATGTAAATTCCTCGTGTCGATCAGGTATACTAATTTTCCAACCTGAAAGATTCAAAGAAAAATTTTCATCATTGTAAAGTTGAACATACTCACCATTATGGCTAGGAGTAATATTATCATCTTCATTTTCTGGAGTATCATAAAAAACCTCAGATATATAAATTTTAGGAGAAGCATGCACTATACCACTAAATAAAAGAAAAACAAAGACTACTACATATTTAAATTTTATCATCTGTATTACGATTTTTTAATTATTGTTTAGTATTAAACTATCCTTGTAAATTTTTTATCTTACATTTTTTTCACCATAAACATTCTCACTAACGCAAATTTTCAGCATGCATGCATCCACACGAAAACGATCTAAAGATCTTCACCTGGAACACATTACACTCTCTTTGAAGATGAAGCTGCGCAACAAGGGTATATGAATTAATAAGTAAAATAGCTATAATATATATATTTTTTTTGTTCATAATATTAATTTCAATTCTGTTTTTTATTGAATTAAAATATTCTGAAACCGCCAATTTGGAGATCGCCTTCTCGAACATTTTCAGAAGAATATTTTTTTAATACCACTCCAGAATCTGTTTGCGAACCTTTTTGTCCAGTAATCTTAATTGTAATTTTGCTTTTTCCTGCAGGCAAAGAAGAATACATACCACCCCACGAAGGGAAGTATTCTATTTTAGGAATAAAGCCTTGTTTTGTGTAAGTACTTGTATATAATGTGCTTATTGGAATACTACTCCACACATCAGCAGTTATAGTATCAATCAATCCATCCTCACTACGTGTAGATACTTGATTTTTAACTTTTATCATATTTTGAGGAATACAAAAGCTACGTAAATCCTTCTTTTCATTAGTAATTAAATCTGTTATTAGACATTTTACAATGATTGAAGATGTCATTTTGGGCTGAATATATTCAAACGATTCAGAATTCGCAGTATAAACGGTTAAATTACTTTCAGAGTCAATAAGACTCCACTGATAAGAAAAATTGCCAGATCCACCATGCAATAATAATGAATAAACCTCTGGGATATTTACCCCAATAAAAGAACTGTTGTTATATTCAACTTGCAACGGAGGATAATTAACAATTATATTTTTTGCTATACTTTTTACCTCTTTAGTTATTTCATCACTAACAGTACAAGTGATTGTCAATGGATGTAACAATTGATTTTCAGCAAATATATAATTAAAATAGCCATCAGTATTCGTCATTGTTTTGACCACAACACCAGAACTGTCTTTTAGTGTCCAAGTAAATAATTTCTTTTTTGAACCACCTTTGGTATTTATCTTGAAATTCTCACTTATATTTGATTTATTGAAGATATATTCGTCCTTGATGTCAACAAACATTTCTAAAGGCAGGTGATACGAATTGAAAGTATATGAAACAACATCAGTTCTATTAGCACTATTGTCCTTCACAGAGCAATTTACAGTCAATTTTCCCCCTTCATCTATATCTGTTTCAAAAGTCCTTTGGGAGCCGCTTGATAGTATTGTTCCATTAGAGTTCTTAAGCGTCCAAAGATATGAATAATTTCCTGAGGACTCCTTTAATGCAGATAAATGGAATGTTACATTATTAAGCACAGCAAAATTATCAAATGTATAAATACACAAACCATTATTTGAAACTTCCGAGATATTGTTTGACTGAGCATTTTTATATTTATATTCAACAAGATGTTCTTGCTTATTAATCATTGAACACGACAATCTAAGAGCTTTGTCATATTGATAAAGTAAACGTCTTCCACTAGGATCATTGCTTTGAGTTATTCCAGCTAGAAGCTTGTATGTATATGCTTTTGCTTGAACATTGGGAATTAAATTTAACTTTTCAATTAAGGTTAAAGGGTATGTGTCAAGTCCAGATTGGCTTTCTAACAATCCATCAATGTAAGGGCTGCCTAAATCAGTTTTTAGCTGTTCAAAACTTCTATTCTTAATTTCTGCAACAGCATATTTTCCTTTATAACTCCATAAGTAAGAAGTCGAAATATTATCCTTAGTCTTCACCTCATTGAGATTGCCATATAAATTGTATTTAACCATTGTCATTTCTTTACGATAAACAGGATCAAAAGTAATCCCATCAAAAGGCTGAATTGATCCTTTTTTGTTTAAGCTATATATTCCATCTAAAACAATGAGACCATTTTCCTTACGATAAGTATTTAATGCAGCTTTAAACGTTTGTTGTATCCCTAATATTTCTTCAATAGGATAGTTCAACATTCGCTTTGCTGACATTTCTGCATAGATTCCAGTGTTTATATCTGAAGGATAGCGTATTTGAGTTGTTTGAAGCGCTCCACTACTATTAATTCTTGTTATCTGTTTGGGTTCATTCCAATCGGTATAATCATAGTTTGTTTTTGTAACTATACCAGTTTGAAGATCATTTACGGTTTCCGATGTTAATAAACTTCTACCCACTTTTAATGTATAAAGACAGACGTACAAATTATGGAAGGCATTAACGCTAGTAAAAGGATTTATAACATCCATACCTTCAATTCCTTTCATGAATTCATCTTTATACAAATTATTGATTTCCTTAATTTTAATGCCCTGTTTATTGTAATATTCAGTCTTGTATTCAAGTCCTCGTGCGAATTGATATCCACCATATTTTTTTGAAAAATCAATAATTGGAATGTATGTACTTTTTCCAAATAATGATGGAATAGCCTCGGATAAATTATAAATTTTTGAATCAAAGAAGGAAGGATATTCTCTAAAAGAATTGTAATAATGGGTAATTCGGCCATTTTTATCTGTTTCAGAAACTTCTGAATAAATCATATCATCTCCATTTACTGCATATAAAGAATTATATGGCACACTATGTACAAAATCATATAATTCTACACCGTTTTCCACAGGCCCAAACTCTCTTGTTACAAACTGAGGTATTGTAGCGACTGATCCCATACCATATTGGTACTCTTTATAATTTATTAATGAATTGTTATTTGAAAAGTTATTTACTCTACTTATTCTTAATCCTGCCCAATTTCCAGAATAGCCATAAGATGATCTCTTTGCTTCATATTTAAAATCTGAATATCCACCTGTAGGATAATGTATCTCTTTTAGCGAATATGTATCAACAATACTCTCTTTTACATATTGATCCGATTTGCCTTCGTGTATAAATAAAGGACAAGTATAGCAGCCAGAGTTATACTTATCTATATATATAGATGGAACTATTTGCGTTGGTAAATCTGAAGGATCATAATAGGAATTACTAAAAAGAAATTGATATTGATTTTCTGAACAAGGAGAATCATTAAAATACCCAAACATGTCAACACCACCTATAATATTTCTATGAGGAACCTTAAATTCCGGATTTTTATAATAAGTAAATCTATAGTAATTGTTCTCTTCAACATTAAGTAAATAATTTAATCTTAAACGTTTATTTAGCTCTGGATTATTTAGAGACCTAATATCTGCTTCAAAATAGTCTTGATTTAATATCCATGTTTGTATTTTATTGTCATTCGGATCATTCAATACAATGCCAGTTAAAGCTTTACAGTCACCTCCAACATCTTCTCGACGATGATTGTATTTAAAACATAATTTATAACCTTCGGAAGTTGTGATTTGTACTAATCGTTGTGATTTATTGGTGATTTCACTATACGAAACATTACGAGAATCTATTGGATTAGTCCTTATTTTTGCAGACCATGGAGAGTTATATTTCACAATTTCTGGTTCATAATCAAAATAAATGTAATGCTTACCATTAGGTGAAGTGATACTGGTCAAGTAATATCCATTAATAATCGTTTTTGAGTGTATTGGATCATTAGGGCCATAAGGTAATATTGAATCATCAGAATAATATTTTGAACATTGAACCGTTTTTGTCTTTTCATATTGATTAAACTCATAAATGACACCTTTATTATCTTTAAATGTAAATGTATTATCTGTCCTATTGGGTATAATCTCAAATTTTCTAGTATCATTCATTATATAAGCCTTAAAGTCTTTATCCAATACAAAATTACCTGAATTTCCTAAAAAATTAAAAGTAAACATGTCTGGTTGAGAATCAATATAAGAACCAGTGAATATTGTATCTCCATTTTGGACAGGACCTCTAGCTATTATTTTTAAATCTTCTATATTTGGTGCAATTTTATTATTAAAAGATACAGTATCGGGGATTAATCGTAAACAATTCATCATATCGCTTTGCCCAATAATTTCACAATTTATAATACCTCCAGCATTCAAGCTCCATCCTAAACCTACATTAGACGCTATCTGATGTACACGAATACCAGATGCATTATAACTAAGAAAAACAGGAACAGCTAGTTCTCCACACTTTAAAGAGGTAATTGGAACTGAGACATTAATCGTTCCAGAAGACAAGCTTACAGGAATATTACCATACTTTGCCATTTCAGCCATTGTGGGCGATGACATAATCGGATGTACATAATCTCTTTGTACTTGTCCTTGTACAGATAAAATAACCATAAATGATATTAATAAAAAAATAGTTTTTTTCATGTATATGATTTTAGAACTTTACATTTGTCTTTTTTATAGCAATATTTGATTTTATTAAACTAATTAGGCAACCAGTTAAATAAACATTTATAATTTACCGAAATTAATTGATAAATGAATCAAAATAATTAGAATCAATTTCTTTATAAATTCTTACTTGGTTCTTTATTTTTGTCAGATAAGACATTATTAACATTTAGTCAATTATTTTTTTCATTCAACAGTTTCTCTGCATAAACTTTATCATCAACAACAATCCGAAGTAAATATTCACCTAGCTGAAAACCATCCAAGGCAAGAGCTTCCTGATAGAACCCTTGGGGATGTTTCGTTTTGGGATAACTTATTAACAACCGTCCTTGAATATCATACAAGGATATTGTTACATCCGCTTGTTGGGTAAGGTTATATTCAAGTGCGATACTGTTTCCGTTTTTTTCTATGTAAGCATTATAGTTTATAAATTCTTTTCCTAGGTTCTTCCCAGAAGAATTGCCATTTCCGCCAGACGAATTATTTCCACTTTTGTTTTGCTTTTCAATTTCCTCTAGCCTTACCAGATTTTTGGAATCATCATTCAGGTAATTATGTTTATCGGGTGAATAAAAGAAAGCAGTATTAAAGTGTTTAAAAGGTTTTTGATTTTTGTACGTCGTGCTTTCTACAGTCTCAAAAAGAGGATAGCGATATCCATCAGCATACCACCTGTAAGTTTCAACTTGCATATACACACTGTCATTATTTAAATGATAATCAATACTATCAATATTTACCATAGGCAGAATAACAGAATCTTTCTGTACGTAAGGTATCATCTTTTCTGCAATCTTTTTCAAAGAACATACTCGTAATACATGCTGTAAGGTATCACCGTTTGGAAGAATAATCATACCATAAGCATCACCCCATATTATTGTCTTTCCTTGTACTGTCAAGTCAAGCCGGTGACAATAATTGCCCGTACCGTAAAAATATCCTTCAGTTCTTTTATGATAAGAGAAAGGAAAAGTAAGGAGAAGTTCCGGCTTTTGATTCTTTATCAGAGTTGTTGGATTCTCATAACCTAAGGAATAGAGTGAATCATTCCTTAGCAAATAATGGTAGAGAGTATTATGTTCACAACCGGTTATAACTGAATCTACTTCCGATTGAATAAAAGATAACTTATATTTTTCATTGACTGTTTCCTGTTTGCTAAAATCCCAAAGAACATTTGCTCCGGCTCTACCAGGGTGCTTATATTTTATCTGTTGTTTGGTTACTATATCTTCATTACGAAACATGTTATACTCCTTTTTGAGAGAAGTCTGTGCTATAACAGAAATTGGGATAAAGAACATGTATAAGAAAGATAGTTCAGTTTTAATTAGTGTCATATTCATTCTATTTTAGATATAAAAATTTATTTTTGTTTTTAGACTTCAAAATAAAGAAAAATAAATTATATTTTAATAACAAAATATTGGACAAATCAAATCATATGCAAAAACCTAGCAAACAACTATTTAACTTACATTTATCAGCCTAACAAACGTTCAAAAATTGGACATTTCATCAAAATATTATAAGAGAAACAGTCATAAACAAAAAAATACAATATCAAAACTATATATAACAATTTATTCCTAATTTATAAAATGGATTAAATTATATTTTGCAGTAATATAAAACAGTAGGTGGCACAGGTGGCAGGAAAAAAGCCTTTTTTACCTTTCCAGAAATAAACTTTTGAAAAAACTGCAAATTGCAGAATTCTCAAATTTTTATTTTCAGAACCAAGAAAAGTATTATTTTGCTGCCACTGCTGCCACCAGCAAAAATATATACACTTATTAATCAACGTTTTACCAAACAAGGTAAACCCTACAGTGGTGTACATGGTGTACTAAAAAAGAGTTTTTTCAGCTTCCAGAAAATAAATTTTGAGAATTCCGCAAAATGCAGAATTTTCATTTCTTTATTTCTCAGAACGAAAAAAGAACGATTTATGTACACCATGTACACCACCATAAAATATATTAAACTGATAATCAACCTTATATATAAATGCAAGAATACATTAAAGTGGCTGCGAGAAGATTAACTATTAACCCTAATCAGGTTAATATACCCCTCGGCAGACATTAATCATTTATTGGCGGGAGGTTGATGCAAACATGTACATATTTGGAACCAATCATGTACAAGATTGAGTTCAAACATGTACATGATTGGAAAAACATAACCTTTTGTATTTATTAGTTTATGGCGGGAGATTTCTTAAACACCTTAGTGAAGCTATTTTCTTACTAGAAATCAAGCGAGAGTTGTCCGTCGCCCAGTAAATTAAAAGTCATGCGATGATAGGGAGTTGTTCCGTGTTGAGCAATTCCGGCGCGGTGTTTCTTGGTTGGATAGCCTTTGTTGTGATCCCAGTCATACACCGGAAACTCTTGATGCAGGCGGTTCATATAATCATCCCTGTAGGTCTTCGCCAGAATGGATGCAGCTGCAATGGACAGGTATTTACCATCCCCTTTTACAACAGTGGTGTGAGGAATATCGTTATACTTCTTAAATCTGTTTCCATCAATAATAAGATGCTGAGGTATAACGGTTAGTTGATCTACCGCACGGTGCATGGCAAGAATTGAAGCATTAAGAATATTGATTTTATCAATCTCTTCCGGAGTAACAATACCCACCGCCCAAGCTATCGCTTCCTTTTCAACCACTTCACGAAGGGCATAGCGTTGCTTTTCGGTGAGCTGCTTAGAGTCGTTCAACAGTTCATTCTGAAAATCCACAGGAAGAATTACGGCAGCTGCAAAGACTGAGCCAGCCAGGCAACCGCGTCCGGCCTCATCGCATCCGGCTTCTATCAGGTCTTTATTTAAGTAGGGTAATAACATGATTCTATTTAATGTGAGACAAAGATAAGGCTTTATAAAATAAAAAATCTTCTCAGGTCAAAAATTACTAAAAAAACACCAGATATTGAACTTCCAGAGTTCAAAAAACAGCTTATTTTGTTTCATTGGGAAACGTAAAAACAGAATGCTGAAGTTAATATGGCTTTTCACTATCCTATTTGAGTACACTTCATATTTCATTTCGTTTATGTAAGAAATAACTTTAACAAGAAAAACATGAAAAAAAATCTACTTTTATCGTTCTTCACACTGGTTTTCGCCTTTAATGCCACTGCACAAAAGATTGACTTCAATCTGCCTGGCAGACAGCCGGAACAAGTCACCGAAAACGGCTTCATTCCGTGGGCCATCACCACAGGAGTAAAAGACACTCTGGAAATAGACGAAACAAGCGGATTAAAAATCGTTGTTGCCAATGGTCCTAACTCGGCGGGCAAAACATTGAAAGCCAACTGGTGGAAAGATGGAGTGGGCAAATATTCAAAACTTATAGGAGACGGTATAGCCGTATACGACTTCGTCAACAACAACACACCGCAATTGCAGTCGGGTTCGGCTGAACTCACCATCACATTCAGCGGCCTCACGGCAGGCAAACATTCCATTCTTGCATACCACAACAACACCGACGGATTCACAGCTCCGCCAGTAGACGTATATGTGGACAACGTGAAAATGGTATCGGGAACACCACAGACCAACAGAGCACAGAAAGCCTCAGAAAGTGGTCAGTCGTATGTTACGTTCAACGCAGAGGCCGGCAAGGACGTGGTTATATCTTACCGCACTGTTCCTGATCCAACGGTGAACTACACCGCTCAATATTTCACAACCACAGTGTTTGTCAATGCCATCATTCTGGACGAGCCGAACCCACTAACAACAGCATTGAATCCAACCCCGGACAATCTCGATATGCATACCGATGCAGACAACGGTACCTGCACACTGAAGTGGTCGCCAGCAGTTACAGCAGTGAAACACCATCTCTATATGGGGACATCCGAAGGCGCTATGAACGAAATCGCTATCCAAACAGATACATTTTATGTAATGAAAGATACGTATTCACTGAACACGTACTATTGGCGAGTAGATGAGGAAGACGCAACTGGAAATACATATAAAGGCGAGACATGGTCATTCCGTCCGCGGCATCTCGCTTTTCCTGGCGCAGAGGGCTATGGCCGATATGCCACCGGAGGAAGAGGCGGCACGGTGTATCATGTAACATCGCTTGATGATGATGTATTAGTACCGCAACCAGGAACTTTCCGTTATGGAATTAGTAAAGTAAGCGGACCGCGGACCATCGTGTTCGATATTGGCGGAGTTATCCAGTTAAAAGGTCGTCTTACCTGTAGCGACCCCTATGTCACCATTGCAGGACAGACCGCCCCCGGCAACGGAATCATGTTCCGCTCGTGCCCGTTCGGCATGGCATCCGAAGGCATCACCCGTTTTCTGCACATGTTTCTCGGTCATGATGCTGCAACATCTGAGACTGGATGCGACGGACTGGGAATGGCCGGAAACAACCACGCTATCATGGATCATTGCTCCATAAGCTGGACCATCGACGAAGCTTTCAGCAGTCGTAATGCGAAGAACGTTACATTGCAGCGCACCATGATATCAGAAGCACTAAACGTTGCCAACCATCCTAACTATCCTTCAGGTACAGCGCATGGCTATGCGGCTACGATAGGTGGAGACACCGGGTCATACCATCATAACCTGTTGGCTCACAACGAAGGCAGAAACTGGAGTCTCTCTGGCGGCCTGGACGGCAGCGGCGCTTATGCCGGTCACCATGACGTATTCAATAACGTGTGCTACAACTGGGGCGGACGTGCTACAGACGGTGGAACTCACGAGGGAAACTTTGTAAGCAACTACTACAAAATGGGGCCATCTACAAAGAAGCTGCAACTGCTTACCGCGCAACTCGAAGGTACCGGCACCGGCTCGCAAAGTTATTACGTGAGTGGAAATATCCGCAAAAATCTTGATGGAAGCAAGACTCAGGACAAACTCGATGATACTTATAAATATACTCTGTCAAACGGACAGGTGCTGAACTGGAATGTATTCGTCGACAAGCCATTCTTTGAATCATACGCCACCATCGAGACAGCTGAAGCTGCTTACAAAAATGTGATGTCCGACGTGGGCTGCAATATGCCAATGCTCGACAACCACGACATACGTATGGTGAACGAGACTCTTAAAGGCATCACCACAACCGTAGGTAGCAGGTCGGGAAAGAAAGGTCTTATCGACTCTGAAGAGGATGCTAAATGCGAAGGCTTCAACGGCATCAACATCTACGAAGCACACAGAACAAGCGATTTCGACACCGACAATGACGGTATGCCCGACTGGTGGGAAAAGGCGAAAGGGCTGAATCCTGCTGAAGCAGACAATAATGCCGATCCGGATAAAGATGGTTACACCGTTCTGGAAGATTATCTTAACTGGCTTGCAGAACCTCACTTCACGATAAATAAAGGCATAAGCATAAACCTGAAAGAGTATTTCGCAGGCTACGACAACAATCCTTCATTCCAGGTTACCGGAAGTTCGGATATGTTCTACGATTGCAAGGAAGGCATCTGCACATTCACCCCTGCACCATCGTTCACAGGTTTCCTGAACATTCAGGTAAAGGCTACTGATGATGACAATGTAGGTTCACTGACACGTAACTTCAACTTCTATGTATCAAGCGAGGCAACAGGCATCAACAACGTTCAGACCGACGACACGTCGACCGCAAGCGATATCTACAGCGTTTCCGGCATAAAAATTCGCTCAAATGCCAGTAGCACTGATATATCAACCCTTGCTCCCGGTATTTACATCGTTAAGAAGCAGAACAACAAAACGGCAACAACTAAAATAATAAGAAAATAAGCATTATCTTTTGTAGGCATAAAAAGCAAAAAGGCTGTCCAACAGAACAGCCCTTTTGCTTTTATATGTATTGTGTTTTATTTAAAACATCTTCCGTACCCGTTCAATTCCTGCAACCAAAGTATCTACTTCCTCTTTGGTGTTATACAAACCGAAAGAGGCGCGTACTGTGCCTTCAATGCCCAAAGCCTGCATAAGTGGCTGAGCGCAATGGTGCCCGGTACGAACGGCAATGCCAAGACGATCAAGCAATGTACCCATATCAAAGTGATGAATGTCTCCTACAAGGAAGGAGATTACACTGCCCTTCTGGTCGGCTTCGCCAAAGATTCTCATGCCTTCAATTGCTTTAAGGCGATTCATGGCGTAGGTTGTAAGCTCGTGTTCATAAGCACCAATCTGATCCATTCCAATCTTTGAAACATAGTCAAGAGAGACAGCCAGTGCGGTAGTTCCGATATAATCGGGGGTACCTGCTTCAAACTTGAAAGGAAGTTCATTGAATACTGTCTTCTCAAAGCTTACTGTCTGAATCATCTCTCCCCCTCCCTGATAAGGCGGAAGTTTGTCGAGCCATTCTTCTTTCCCGTAAAGTACACCCACACCGGTAGGACCGTAGATCTTGTGTCCAGAGAAAGCATAGAACTCTGCATCCAGATCCTGTACATCTACTTTCATATGGGGAACCGACTGAGCGCCGTCTACAAGAACAGGAACAGCATGTTCATGGGCAAAAGCAATCATTTCTTTCACCGGATTAATGGTTCCAAGTACATTGGAAACATGTGCTATAGAAACCAGTTTTGTACGTTCAGAGAAGAACGACTTATACTCATCCATCAGCAGTTCACCCTTTTCATTGATAGGAATAACCTTTATGGTAATTCCTTTACGGGCGGCAAGCATCTGCCAGGGAACAATATTGCTGTGATGTTCCATCACGGAGATAATAATCTCATCACCTTCCTCGCAAAAGGCTTCGCCGAAACTGAAGGCAAGAAGGTTGATAGACTCAGTTGTACCCCGGGTAAAGATAATCTCGTTTGTACTGCGGGCATTGATAAACTGCTGAACAGTTTTACGTGAACCTTCGTGCAATTCTGTAGCCTGCTGACTAAGAAAATGTACTCCACGATGTACATTGGCATTCACAGAATAATATTGCTCTGTGATTGACTCGACCATGCAGCGGGGTTTCTGAGTAGTAGCTCCGTTATCGAAATAGATCAATGGCTTGCCATATACTTCACGCTGAAGTATAGGGAAGTCCTGACGAATAGCTTCTATATTGATCATTGATTTACTTTTTATTTATCAATAAACTTATTTGCAACCTGTGCAACCCACACATTTACTTAATTCGCCACGGAAGCGCTTCTCAATCAACAGATGCAGACGTTCCTTCAGAATATCGATCCGGATATGATCAACCACCTCATTGACGAAAGCAAACATCAGCAGTAGGCGGGCTTCTCTTTGTGAGATACCGCGGGCCTGCATATAGAAAAGAGCACCTTCGTCCAGTTGTCCCACTGTTGCACCATGACCGCATTTCACATCGTCGGCATAGATCTCGAGCTGTGGCTGGGTAAACATTCTGGCTTCTTTGGTTATGCAAAGATTACGGTTTGTTTGCTGAGAGAATGTTTTCTGTGCATCCTTGCGAACCAACACCTTTCCGGCAAAAGCTCCGCGAGCTTCATCATCGAGCACATACTTGAAGAGTTCGTTGCTGGTGCAGTTAGAAACGGCATGATCGATAAATGTGTGATTGTCCACGTGCTGATTCTTGTCGGCAATAGCCATACCGCAAAGGGTGATCTCTGCATGTTCTCCTGCCAGTAAAACGTGGGTACGATTACGGGTTGTGCCGTTATGCAATGTCATTCCGTTAAGAAGAAGATTGGAACCTGCTTCCTGACGAACATAACAGTTAGAAATACGTGTATTTGCAAGATGAGTTTCTTCAAGCTCATACATATCAAAAACAGAGTCTTTGCCTGCAAAAATCTCGATAACCTGAGTAGTGAGGAAGTTCACCTGATCCTGTGCATGGTCACAAACCAGCAGTTTGGCTTGCGCACCGTCTTCAAGTACCACAAGAACACGACGGTTGACCATAAAGTCCACATCTCCCCTAAGGATATTCACCAGCTGAATGGTGCGTTCCATTACTACCCCTTTAGGAATATAAAGGAAAACGCCATCCTGTGCGAAAGTAGTATTGAAGGCTGTTACTCCGTCTTCCGAAGTTTTGGCCAGCTTACCATAATACTTGCTCACCAGCTCAGGATGAGTCTGGGCCATCTCTTTCAGACTGCCCATCAGTACTCCTTGAGGAAGTTCAATCTTTGGCTGAGCTTTTGTGTAAAAAGCATCATTCACAACGAAGTATAGCGAAGTGCTCATGTTTGGCACGTCACATTTAAATACTTCATACGGATTGACCGGTATTTCCAGACGGTTCAGGTTCAGTCCGTAATCCGGAGCAAAGGCTTCGCTTATATCTGTATATTTATAGTCTTCCAGCTTTTGGGTGGGAAAGCCCAATCGTTCAAAGTCGGCAAAGGCCTCAACGCGTTTAGCATTGAGAACTTCCGCACTGTGTGAACAAATCATCGCTTCACACTGAGAAAAGAGGTCGATATATTGTTGTTCTACCATAATCTTATTTGTTAACTGCCGGCATTCAAATGAGATGCCAACAAATTAATTATTTATTCTCCCAGTTCTTTCTTAATCCAGTCATAGCCCTTTTCTTCGAGTTCAAGAGCTAATTCCGGTCCGGCAGTCTTTACAATCTTTCCCTGATAAAGTACATGTACAATATCCGGTTTGATATAATCGAGCAATCGTTGGTAGTGAGTGATCACGATTGTAGAGTTCTCTGGAGTCTTCAAAAGGTTTACTCCGTTGGCCACAATGCGAAGGGCATCAATATCAAGTCCACTGTCAGTTTCGTCAAGGATAGACAAACGTGGTTCAAGCATAGCCATCTGAAAAATCTCATTCCTTTTCTTCTCACCACCGCTGAATCCTTCGTTTACAGAACGGTTAGCCAGTTTGTTATCCAGCTCAACCACCGCACGTTTGTCACGCATCAGTTTCAGAAACTCACTGGCAGTAAGAGCAGAAAGTCCTTTGTATTTTCTGTGTTCATTGACTGCGGTACGCATAAAGTTCACCATACTTACACCCGGAATCTCCACCGGATACTGAAAACTCAGGAAGATACCTTCACGGCTACGGTCTTCCGGAGGAAGCTCCAACAGGTCTTTTCCGTAAAAATGAACAGAACCTTTGGTCACTTCAAAAGCAGGGTTACCGGTCAACACGGAAGATAATGTACTTTTTCCTGAACCGTTAGGACCCATGATAGCGTGAACCTCTCCCGGTTTCACTGTCAGGTTTATACCCTTTAATATCTCTTTGCCATTGATACTGGCATGCAAATCTTTTATCTCGAGCATATATGTTTTGTTTTTATTTATCCTACTGAACCTTCCAAAGAGACCTGCAGCAGCTTTTGTGCCTCTACAGCAAACTCCATCGGAAGTTTATTAATTACCTCTTTTGCGTAGCCGTTTACAATCAAACCAATGGCGTCTTCTGTTGAGATGCCTCTCTGGTTGCAATAGAACAGCTGGTCTTCGCTTATCTTTGATGTTGTGGCTTCGTGCTCAACAACGGCTGTTTCGTTATGAATATCCATGTACGGAAAAGTATGCGCTCCACATTTATCGCCCAGCAACAGACTGTCACACTGGCTATAGTTGCGTGCACCTTCGGCTTTCTCTACCACCTTAACCAGTCCACGGTATGAGTTCTGACTCTTTCCGGCAGAGATACCTTTAGACATGATAGTACTTTTGGTATTCTTTCCAAGGTGAATCATCTTGGTACCGGTGTCTGCCTGCTGGTAGTTATTGGTTACCGCCACAGAGTAAAATTCTGCCACTGAGTTATCTCCTGCCAGAATGCAACTTGGGTATTTCCATGTAATAGCCGATCCTGTTTCTACCTGAGTCCAGGATAGTTTAGAATCATTCCCTTTGCAGATTCCTCGTTTGGTTACAAAATTGTAAACCCCACCCTTACCGTTACTATCTCCCGGATACCAGTTCTGAACGGTTGAATACTTCACTTCTGCCCGTTCGTGAACAATGATTTCCACAATCGCGGCATGCAATTGGTTTTCGTCACGCATAGGAGCAGTACAACCTTCCAGATAGCTGACGTAAGCATCATCATCGGCTACAATCAGTGTTCTTTCAAACTGGCCGGTATTAGCCGCATTGATACGGAAGTAGGTAGAAAGCTCCATGGGACAACGTACGCCCTTAGGGATGTAAACAAATGATCCGTCAGAGAACACTGCTGAATTAAGAGCTGCAAAGAAATTGTCTCTATAGCCAACAACGCTTCCTAAAAACTTCTTCACCAAGTCCGGGTGCTCACGAACAGCCTCACTAAAGGAGCAGAAAATAATTCCTTTTTCCATCAGCGTTTCTTTAAAGGTAGTCTTTACAGAAACTGAGTCCATTACGGCATCTACCGCCATACCGCTTAATGCCAGACGTTCTTCCAAAGGAATACCCAGCTTATTGAATGTTTTGATCAGTTCAGGATCAACCTCGTCCAGCGATTTTGGTCCTTCCTTCTTCTTAGTAGGATCAGCATAGTAACTAATACTCTGATAATCTATTTCAGGAATAGTAAGGTGTGCCCATGTTGGCATATCTAGTGTCAGCCAGTGGCGATAAGCCTTTAAACGGAATTCAAGTAACCATTCCGGCTCATTCTTTTTTGCAGAGATCAGACGAATCACATCTTCATTAAGCCCTACGGGAATAATTTCAGTCTGAACGTCGGTAGTGAAGCCATATTTGTACTTCTCTTCCGTAATCTCTTTCAAATATTTATTGGGTTCTTCTTGTTGCATATTTAATGAATATATTTAGTCGAAACTTGTTTAACCAGAGGAAAGACAATCCCCGCAACTTTCTGGGTTGGATAATATAACAGAGCGTCCTCCTTATTTGTTTGCGAAATCAGATGATTACTACCATCAATGAATTGCACAACATTAATGAATATGCTTACTATCAACAGGTATTTTAATCCGCCAAGAGCCGCTCCTGCCCATCTGTTCAGCCAATTTATGTGCATGGCTTCAAGAGTCTTGGTAAGGAATCCGCCGGCAAATGTGGAAAGTAATGGCACAGCTACCCAGATGATCATAAAGGCAAGTCCTTTAGCAAAAGTCATTGAGCTAGAGACTGAAGGACAAAGCTTCTCAGCCAAAGGCATATACAGAAGTCTTGCAATATATAATCCCAGGAGTAGTCCTACTGTAGAAACAAGGAGTTTTACTCCGCCTTTCATATAACCCATCACAGCTCCGGCTCCTATAACCAGCAATATCAATAGATCTATTTTCGTCATACTAATTTATAAATAACAAATGTGCCGATGTGCCTGTTACTATACCATAGATTGATACGTCAGCACATCGGCACATTATTATTGTCATACAGACTAGTTAATATGCCTATTGGCCTATTAACCAATCAGTCTATTATAATGTTTGTTTCACTTCTACTTCTTCAAATGATTCAATAATATCGCCTACTTTAATATCACTGTAGTTCTGTAAGCTGATACCACATTCATAATTCACAGCAACCTCTTTCACATCATCCTTGAAGCGCTTCAACGCGTTGATTTCTCCTGTAAAGATTACAATACCATCACGAATCAGACGAGCTTTATTAGAACGTTTCACTTTACCTTCCTTAACCATTGCACCGGCAACAGTACCAACTTTAGTAATGTGGAACACTTCGCGAACTTCGATGGTTGCAGTAACTTCTTCCTTAACAACCGGAGCAAGCATACCTTCCATAGCAGCCTTCACTTCTTCAATTGCATCGTAGATAATAGAGTACATGCGGATATCAACACCTTCCTGTTCAGCGAACCTGCGTGCAGAAGCCGATGGACGTACCTGGAATCCAATGATAATAGCATTGGAAGCCGCAGCCAAAGTTACATCTGATTCAGAAATCTGACCAACGGCCTTATGAAGAACGTTAACCTGAATCTGCGGAGTAGATAGCTTGATCAGTGAATCGGACAATGCTTCGATAGAACCATCCACGTCACCTTTCACAATAATATTCAATTCCTGGAAGTTACCCAAAGCAATACGACGTCCAACTTCGTCCAAAGTAAGAAGTTTCTGAGTACGCAGGCCTTGTTCGCGTTGCAACTGTTCACGTTTGTTTGCAATTTCACGGGCTTCCTGTTCAGTTTCAATCACATGGAAAGTATCACCTGCAGTTGGAGCACCGTTCAAACCAAGAATCAATACCGGTTCAGAAGGACCAGCTTGCTTAATACGTTGGTTACGTTCGTTGAACATTGCTTTTACTTTACCGTAGTTTGTTCCGGCAAGTACAATGTCGCCCATCTTTATTGTTCCGTTTGATACAAGAACAGTGGCAACATATCCACGTCCTTTATCCAAAGTAGACTCAATAACTGAACCCGTTGCATTACGATTTGGATTTGCTTTCAAGTCGAGCAACTCAGCCTCAAGCAATACTTTTTCCAATAATTCATGAACGCCCTGACCTTTTTTAGCAGAAATATCCTGAGACTGGTATTTACCACCCCATTCTTCCACCAAATAATTCATATTGGCCAATGTTTCTTTTATCTTTTCAGGATTTGCATTTGGTTTATCAACCTTATTGATTGCAAAAACGATAGGAACACCAGCCGCAGCCGCATGGTTGATAGCCTCTTTTGTCTGAGGCATTACATCATCATCGGCAGCAACAATAATGATTGCAATATCTGTAACCTTTGCACCACGAGCACGCATAGCAGTAAATGCCTCGTGACCCGGAGTATCCAGGAATGTTATTCTTTTTCCACTTTCCAGCTTCACATTGTAAGCTCCGATGTGCTGTGTAATACCTCCGGCTTCACCGGCAATTACATTCGCTTTACGAATATAGTCAAGCAAAGAAGTCTTACCGTGGTCAACGTGTCCCATCACAGTTACGATAGGTGCGCGTGATTCCAGATCTTCTTCAGCATCTACTTCTTCAGTAATTGCTTCCGATACATCAGCACTGACATATTCAGTTTTAAAGCCAAACTCTTCAGCTACAATATTAATTGTTTCAGCATCCAATCGTTGATTGATGGATACCATCATACCAATGCTCATACAAGTACCGATAACCTGATTAACAGAAACGTCCATCATACTTGCCAGTTCGTTTGCAGTTACAAACTCTGTAAGTTTAAGAACTCTGCTTTCTGCCATTTCCTGATCGTCAAGAGCCTGCTGACGGTTAGATACAGCGTCACGTTTCTCTTTACGGTATTTGGATGTTTTATTCTTTCCTTTGGTTGTAAGACGAGCTAAAGTCTCTTTAATCTGCTTTGCTACATCCTCTTCATTAACTTCTGCCTTTACTACCGGTTTTTTGAAACGATTACCTTGCTGACCTTTATTAAAAGGTTTGTTTCCCGGATGATGACCACCCGCAGCAGGCTTGTTTGCTCTTTCGCTGTTTGGAACAGGACGAGCCATATTAGAAGGAGTGCCAGGCACATTAGTAATATCAACCTTCTCTTTATTTATTCTACTACGTTTCTTCTTCTTTTTATCTTCCTCCGTTTTATCAACTACTTTTACAGTCTTTTCATCATCCTTCCTTATCTCTTTGATAATGGCATCTTTCATCAACTTCTTTTGCTCAGTACGTTGCTTATCTTTTTCTTCACGTTCTTTGCGCTTCTCCTCTTTAGACTTCTTCTTGGGACGGGTGGACTGGTTCAATGCCGCAAGATCTATCTGACCAACGACATTGATCTTTGAAACAAACTCGGTTGTAGGATGAATCTTAAATACGTCATCTTCTTCGTTTTTTTCCACTTGCTCAACCATTTTTTCTTCCTTTATTTCCTCCTTCAATTTAGATTCAGGCATATCTATTTTAATCTCTGCAGGCTTTGGAGTCTCTTTTTTCACAACCACTGCAGGCTTTTCTTCTTTAACAACGACCGGTTCCACTACTTTAGGAGCCTCAACTTTAGGGACTTTTACCTCTTCTTTCTTTACAACATCTTTCTTTTCCGAAGCAGCTGTAAGTGGTTGAGGTGCAACTGGCTGAGATACGACAGGTTTAGGTGTAACCGGCTGGGGTGCAACTGGCTTAGGTGCAACAGAAGGTTCTGGTTTTTCTGTCTTTTCTTCTTTTACAGGTGCAGACTCTGTACGTGTCTTCTTAGATAATTGATCCAAATCAATTTTCCCTACTTGCTTAAATTTAGGAATGGAATCTTCAGGAACAGTCACCTTAATCACTTTTTCCACTTTCTTCTGAACAGGTTCCTCCTTTTTCTCCTGTTCGAATCCATCAATAGAAATAGATGCTTTGTTTCTGTCTTTATTTTGGCGTTCATGAATAAATTTTTCCGATTCTATCCGCAAATTCTTATCTGTACTAAACTCTTTTACAAGAATAGCATACTGTTCTTCTGTGATCTTCGTATTCGGGTTTACCTCTATAGAAAATCCTTTCTTTTGTAAGAACTCGACTACCGTCGTGATTCCCACATTCAAATCTCTTGTTACTTTGTTTAACCTAATCGTCATACTTTTTTTAATTGATAATTGAAATTGGATCATTGAAAAAACAGAAGAATAAGTAAGAACTGATAACAGAAATGCATCTATACATCCGGCTATCTATTCTCTACCCCATTCATTAGTCTTCAAACTCCGCTTTCAAAATGCGTAATACCTCATCCACCGTTTCTTCTTCCAAGTCGGTCTTTTCGATCAGCATTTCGCGTGGAGCATTAAGTACAGCTTTTGCTGTATCAATGCCAATAGCTTTAATTGCATTAATCACCCACTCATCTATCTCGTCCTTGAATTCTTCAAGGTAGATATCTTCATCATCTGCAGCTTCGTCCAATTCACGGAAAACATCAATGGTGTATTCGGTTAACATACTGGCAAGTTTGATATTCATACCGCCTTTACCTATAGCAAGCGAAACTTCTTCCGGTTTTAAAAAGACTTCCGCCTTCTTTTCTTCTTCATTCAAACGAATGGAAGATACTTTTGCCGGGCTTAAAGCACGCTGAATAAACAATGAAATATTAGATGTATAGTTAATTACATCAATATTTTCATTACGAAGTTCACGAACAATACCATGAATACGACTTCCTTTTACACCTACACAGGCTCCTACCGGATCAATTCTTTCATCATAAGATTCCACGGCAATTTTTGCACGTTCACCAGGGATACGGGCAATTTTCTTAATTGTGATCAGTCCGTCGTTAATTTCCGGAACTTCCATTTCAAACAGTCTTTGCAGGAACAAAGGAGAAGTACGGGAAAGGATTATCTTCGGATTGTTGTTTTTGTTATCAACACGGGCAACTACCGCACGTGCAGTTTCGCCTTTCCGATAGAAATCACTCGGTATCTGTTCTGTCTTCGGCAATAATAATTCATTGCCTTCATCATCAAGCAGCAGGATCTCCTTTTTCCAGATCTGATAAACTTCTGCATTGATGACGGTTCCCACCATATCAATATACTTTGCGTAAATACTATCTTTTTCCAGCTCAAGAATCTTAGAGGCAAGTGTCTGACGAAGATTCAGAATAGCACGACGACCAAATTTTGCAAAAATAACTTCGTCTGTTACTTCTTCGCCTACTTCATAGGACGCATCTATTTTCTGAGCCTCTGTAAGTGATATCTGCATATTCGGATTAGTCAGATTCTCATCTTCAACTACCTCACGGTTACGCCATATCTCAAAATCTCCCTTATCCGGATTAACAATAACATCGTAATTCTCATCCGTGCCAAACATTTTCGCGATAACACTACGGAAAGACTCTTCGAGTACACTAACCATAGTAGTTCTATCAATATTCTTTAAATCTTTAAATTCCGAAAATGTATCAATCAAGCTGATTGTTTCCTCTTTCTTGGCCATAATTATTTAAAACTAATTAAGTATTTAGTATATTTTATCTCATCGTATACAAAGCAGATGTCTTCATCCACCAGCTTAGGACGTTTTGCTCCTTCTTCTTTTACTTTCTTCTTCGCAGTTACCACAAATTTATCCTCACCGACCTCTTTCAGGACCCCTGTGTATTTAGTTCCGTTCTTCAGCAGCACCTCAACATCACAGCCAATGTGTATGTAATACTGCTGCAACACTTTAAAGGGTTGACCAATACCAGCAGATCCAACTTCAAGTTCATAATCCTCTTCTTCACGATTCAGCTTCGATTCAATGAACCGGCTCAACTCAACACAATCTTCAATCCACACCCCTTCGGCATGATCTATTTCCACAAGGATCTTGTCATCTGGTGATACATTTACATCTACCACGAAATACTCTTTCCCTTGAAGCCATTCTTCAACAATCTGTCTAACAGTACTTTTTTCTATCATTGGTTCACTATTAAGAACAAAAAAAGGGCTTTAATCGCCCCTCACCATTCATCCATTTCGACCGCAAAGATACGAATAATCACTTCATAAGCAAAATATTAGGACTATTTTATTCTATTATACCACTAATTTCTGCAATAATATTTTAAAAATGAACTTTTTGTATAATAAATAGGGGTTTCTATCTTTAAAAATCGGTAGCATATCCTTTGAGCACACCACGCAACTCCAAAGCCTTACCTTGAGTTAACTGATTGAGAACTGCCCAGAATTTATCACTGTGATTCATCTCTTTGGTATGAGCCAGTTCATGAAGCAACACATAATTAACAAGATGAGAAGGCAACAACAGCAAATAGTAGGAAAGATTAATATTCTTACGGGAAGAACAGCTCCCCCATCTTCCCTGACTGGAATTAATTTTTAATGACTCGTAAGGCAGTTTATGTTGTTTGGAAAGATCGTCAATCAGAGAAGGCAAAATAATTTTCGCATTCTTCCGAAGAGCCTCTTCAATAACTTTTCGCAACCATGCCTGCAGCTCTTCATCCTCAAAATCAGCCGTTGGCGGACAAATTATTTTAGTCTCTCCTAATTCAGAATGAGCCAGAAACCTGGTCTGCCTGCCGCTTACCAAAGAAAGCTTAAAGAACTCTGTGTCAATTTTATAATCCAGATCAATCCGTTTGCGTTCTACTTTCTTTTTAGAGCGGATTAGTCTCTCCCGAAATTTTTCAATAGTTACCTGAATCTCCTTCATTGCAACTCCTTCAGGAACAGTAACGTAAAGAGCATCTGGGCGGGAACGCATCACAATGCGGCGGGCGCGAACGTTTTCACGTATAATAATTTTGCCTAGTTCTTTATCTGAATATTCTTTTTCTACCATAGTTACTTATTTGACGAAACAAAGATAGAGAATCTTTGCATAAGGAATTTCTGTTTTAAGAGATTAAATGTGAAGGTTGATGCAACTTTTTCAGAATTGTAAACGTCTAATAGATATAAAAACAATTTAATACCAGAATGATATGAACAGAAAAGTAAAAAAAATAGTCGGGTTAGTAATGGCAATATCTTTACTGACCTTAAATATGGGTTGTATGGAAGCCAGGCGAATAAAGGCAAGCGGCAATTACATTACCAAAGAGATAAAAGTATCAGACTTTAATGCCATCAGGTTGCAAGGAAGCGAGGACGTGCTTTATTCTCAAAGTACAAACGGAGTGACCAGTGTTAAGGTTTATGCATCGGACAATGTGATGGATCTGATAGATGTAAGAGTGGAAAACGAAACTTTAGTTATCAGCCATAAAAAGAATTTCAACATATTCGGTTTAGGAAACAATGATAAAACAAAGGTCATTGTATGCAGTCCTGATCTAAACAATATCAGAATACAGGGTTCTGGAGATTTTCTTCTTAAAACTGCTGTTAAATCAAGTAAAATGGATATCTCCATACAAGGCTCAGGAGATCTTAAAGGGAACGAAATTTATTGCAATGAGCTGTCAACATCCATACAAGGTTCAGGAGATCTGGCACTTGACAAGATAAAGTGCGAAACAGCAGAAGCAAGTGTGCAAGGTTCAGGAGATATTGCTCTGGCCGGAGAGGCAAGAAATGTATCTCTGAAGACACAGGGATCGGGAGATATCAATGCAGCAAATCTGAAAGGGCAGAATGTCACAGCTATCACACAAGGTTCAGGAGATATAAAATGCTATGCAACCGGTTTCCTGAAAGCCCAGATTCATGGAAGTGGTGATATATCTTACAGAGGAAAGCCTAATATTGATTTTAATCAGAACAAGAAATTAAACAAGATGGATTAATTTTCTATTTTTTATAAACCAACGGCAGACTTCCTCCCAAGAGTGGGCAAAGAAGTCTGCCATTTTCTTTAGTAGCCTTTCTCTTCTTACCGGAAGGTTATTCCTCCTTTTAGTATTGCTGAATTTTTTCTATAAACAAATGCTATATTTTTATTTGGCGCGCTGATAATTCCAGGATTTATATGTAAATTTGTCTAAACAAAATCTTTGTATCCATGAAAAATCGCAGTCGTTTGCTTCAGGATGGAACACCCGGTGAAGGCAATGTTCTTTACTGGATGAGCAGAGAACAAAGAGTAAACAACAATGCCGCCCTGATCTTTGCATCTTATCTGGCCAAAGAGAACGGAAAACAGCTGGAAGTGCTTTTTGTGATTGATGATACCTACCCCGGTGCCAACCTGCGCAGTTTCACTTTCATGATTGAAGGAATGCAGGAGGTAAAGCTTCAGCTGGAATCTTTAGGAATTCCCTTCAGTCTCCAGTTGGGAAAGATTCCGTCCAAAGTAACAGAACACATTCATCTTCACAGGAATGCTATTGTGATAACGGATTTCAATCCCTTGCGTCATTCGCTTTTCTGGAAGAAGCAGTTACTGATCTCCGTATCTATTCCTGTATATGAGGTAGACGGACATAATATTGTTCCCTGTTGGATTGCATCTGACAAGCAGGAATATGCCGCCCGCACTTTTCGCCCGAAGGTTAACCGACAATTGACCGACTATCTATACCCATTGCCTGAAACGGAAACTCTAAAACAAGAACCTCCTTTAGAGCAGGAAGTCGTAGACTGGAAAGGTGTGCTCTCTTCTTTAAAGATAGACAGAAACATAGTTCCATCCAATAAACCATCCGGAGAGAGAGCTGCCCGGAAAGTTCTGAGTACTTTCATTAATGAACGGATAAAAAATTATGCTATTGAACGGAACCATATCAGAGTCAATGCCTGTTCGGAACTGTCACCTTACATTCATTTCGGGCAGATCTCGACATTAGAGATTGCTTTGGAAGTAATGAGACAGTGCCCGGCTGACGAAAACAGAGAAGCCTTTCTGGAACAATTAATCGTTCGCAAAGAGCTGGCTGAGAATTTCTGTTACTACAACCCATATTACGATTCTTTCAAAGGATTTCCTTCCTGGGCACAGAAATCGCTTCTGGAGCATCAGAGCGATGTGCGCGAATATCTTTATTCTCGTCCTGAATTGGAACAGGCTCAAACAAATGATTCTTTGTGGAATGAGGCACAGAATACCCTGATTCAAAACGGAACTATGCACAATTATCTACGTATGTACTGGGGAAAGAAGATTCTGGAATGGTCGGTCAACGCAGAGGAAGCCATGCAGACAGCCGTTTATCTGAACGACAAGTACCAGTTAGACGGAAGAGACCCTAATGGCTACACCGGATGTGCCTGGTGCATTGGTGGTGTGCACGACCGACCTTGGTTCAGACATCCGGTTTTCGGAAATGTACGCTATATGGGATCTAAGAAATTGTCTCGCTCCTAATAAAATTGACCTGAAAGAGTGACAGATGATCCCGAAAAGGGATAGATAAAGTGACAGATGATAGATCATTTTACTGGTGAGTTCTTTATTTTTTTGTAGGAATTGACCCCTGTAAGAATAATAAAAGGGTTACTGTGACCAGCAGTAACCCGTTTTATTTGAAGTTAGTTATTTATAAAATTTGAGAGAATTGAAGCTTCACAGCTTCTTCAATTGTTTGTTTTAATAAGCACAAAAACTATTACAGTTATATAGTAAATGAAAAAAAACTTTTTAATTATGAGCTTTAGGATCCATTGACTCAGCCAATCTGGTTATAAAATCCTTACTCATGTTTCCGGTAAAGTTTATAATCGTGAAATCATCTTTTTCACACATTAACATTACCAGTTCTAAAATTGCATTCTTCTTTTTCCGAACCATGATCTGAAAGTTTTCAGATTTACCCTCAAACGAAAGATATGGTTCAAACCTGCCTGAATTCTTATCGAGAACACCTAAAGCCTCTTTGTAATACTTTTGCCCGTTGACTTGCGTCGTAACCATCTGCATACTTTTCAGCTTTGAAATCATATTCATCATTCCCCCATCATCATCCACATCCAGATTCATAATCTTCTCAATCATCTTTGGACTAATGATCTCACACGTCAGATTGTTATCCGGCTTATGATTCTCCAGAAAACGAGAAGCAAAATCCTGTGCGCAAGCCGAAATGGAAATCAAACTCATCCACAGTATTAAAAGAACACTTTTCATTATTATTCAGTGACAACCGCTGAATCCCCTTCACTCTTAGCATCTATAATACTATCCGATGATAATTGAGACTTAGACTTGTTAATGCCTTCAGATACTTTCATCAATGCAGACGACAACTTTTCGTAAGCCATTTGCGGGTCTTTGTAAGTATCCTTATATGATTCGTAATTATAATCTAATTTATCGTCATCAGCAAAGAATGAGCGCTGGGCAACATTCCCTAAAGTAATGACAAATGCCACCATTGCTGCAGCTCTCATCAGTGGAATAAAACGGCTTGCCAATGTAAGATGTCTTGCCTTTACTACCGGAGCTTCAATAGCAGCCAGCACTTTCTCATCAAAGTCTGCACCTAATTTTACTTCCTGCTGTGCCTGTTGATAAACAAACACGTCTCTGTATGGAAGCAGGTGAGCCGGTATCTCTTCCTGAGAAAAGAAAGAACGCAATATCTGTTCTTCCAGAATGGAAGTTTCGCATTGCCAGTATCGTTCAATCAGCTGTTCTATATACTTATAATCCATAATTTTCTATGTCTGTGTACCTTTGTTTTATCTTTTGTCGTGCTCTAAAGAGATTCACTTTAACCTGATCCTCAGTTAGTAGCAGCACTTCTGATATTTCTTTATAACTTTTACCCTCAATATCCCGAAGTTGCATGATTACTCGTTGCTTTTCGGGCAGTTCATTAATCAACTGGTGAATCAATTTCATTCTTTCCTCGTTCACTAATTGATCATAAGGACCAGATGCAACAGCTTTTTGTTCCAGTTCGGGAGTTAACGACTCGTTTTGAGCTTCCATCTTCTGGCTTCGGTCTATGGCTAAGTTTCTGCAAACGGTTAAACAATAAGCCTCAATCGATTCCAGCTGTGACCACTCATCACGCTTGTTCCAGACCCGGATCATGGTATCCTGAACCACATCTTCTGCTTCAACCTTGTTAAAGGTGATTCGAAGTGCCACACGAAAAAGCTTATCTTTCAGTGGCAGTATGTCGTTTCGGAAGCTGATTTCTTGCATCTCTATAAATAATGACGGGTGAGGATATAAAAAGTTACAGGCAGACAGAAAAAAAAATGAATTATTTTATAATGCGTGTACCTTCATTCTTATTAATCGCTGAGGATAAGGTGATTACAACTTGTGATACACCAGCATTAATTGCAGAAAAAGAGTTTTCTAACTTCGGAATCATTCCTCCCTGAATAACTCCCTGAGCTACATAAGTATCAAATTCGGCACGGGTTATCTGAGGAATTACACTATTATCATCGGCTTCGTCTCTAAGAACACCCTTCTTTTCAAAACAATAGACCAGTGTCACATCAAAAATGGCAGCCAGTGCTTTGGCTGTTTCACCGGCAATGGTATCCGCATTAGTATTCAGCATATTTCCATTGCCATCATGTGTAAGCGGAGCCATAACCGGAACAATTCCTTTTTGAATCAATTCTCCCAGAATAGTTGCATCTACCTGCTCCACATCTCCCACAAAACCATAGTCTACATCTTTAACAGGGCGTTTTACGGAACGGATCACATTCATATCTGCCCCCGTCAAGCCCAAGGCATTCACTCCTCTGGACTGAAGTCCGGCCACAATACTCTTGTTGACCAGTCCACCATACACCATTGTTACCACCTTTAGTGTTTCTGCATCAGTAATGCGGCGACCGTTGACCATTTTACTTTCAATTCCCAGCAGGGAGGCGATCTTTGTTGCCGATCGCCCTCCACCGTGAATTAATATTTTATTTCCTTGTATAGCGGCAAAGTCATTCAGAAGCTGACCTAAAGTCTCCTCTTCTTCAACGACCTTACCTCCCACTTTAATTATAATAAGCTTCTCTTTCATGACTATTCCAAATATGTATATCCATAAAGCCCGGAACGATAGTTAGACAGGAATTCTTTTCCTTCTTCCACCGAGATGCGACCGTTTTTCACAGAAGTAGTTACCCACGTTTCAAGCGTACGAACCAGTTTCTTTGGACTGTATTGCACATAATCAAGAACTTCGGCCACAGTCTCCCCATCGATAATCTGATCAATACTGTATCCTTTTTCACTTACGGTAATGTGAACCGCATTGGTATCTCCAAACAGATTATGTAAATCGCCTAAAATTTCCTGATAAGCTCCGACAAGAAAAACACCCATATAATAAGGTTCTTTCCCCTTCAGGCTATGAACAGGAAGATAATGTGCCACATTGCGGGTAGAAATAAAATTGTCGACTTTCCCATCAGAATCACAGGTTATATCCTGCAAAGTAGCAGAACGATCCGGTTTTTCTTCCAATCGCTGGATTGGCATTATTGGAAAAATCTGATCAATTGCCCATGAATCCGGAAGAGACTGAAACAAAGAGAAGTTACAGAAGTATTTGTCAGCCAACAATTTGGACAACTGACGGAATTCATCCGGAGCATGCTTCAAGCCAGAAGCAATCTGGTTAATTTCCCGGGTGATTGACCAAAATAGTCTTTCTATCTGAGCACGGGTTTTCAGATCCACAATTCCGTGACTAAATAAATCAAGCGCTTCTTCCCGGATCTGCTGAGCATCATGCCATGCCTCAAGCATCTTATTTTGATTCAACGTATCCCAGATAGAATAGAGCTCCTTCAACAATTCGTGATCATCTTCATTCACCACCTCATCATCATCCCATTCAGGAAGAGAGGCAGTTTCCAGAACTTCAAATATCAGCACTGAGTGATGAGCAGTTAAAGAACGCCCAGACTCTGTTATTATATTAGGATGAGGAATATTGTTCTTGTCGGCAGCATCTACCAATGTAGAGATAGAGTCGTTTACGTACTCCTGAATAGAATAGTTCACACTGCTCTCGCTATTAGAAGAACGGGTTCCATCATAATCCACACCCAGTCCGCCACCAATGTCCACAAACTCCACATTAAAGCCCATAGAGTGCAATTGTACATAGAACTGAGAAGCTTCACGTAAAGCAGTTTTTATACGACGTATTTTAGTAACCTGGCTTCCAATATGGAAATGAATCAGTTTTAAACAATCTTTCAGGTCTTTTTTCTCCAGAAAGTCCAAAGCTTCCAACAGTTCACTGGAAGTCAGACCAAACTTGCTGGCATCACCTCCGGAGTCTTCCCATTTACCGCTTCCGGAAGAAGCCAGTTTAATGCGGATACCAATATTAGGCAGTACATTAAGCCGTTTGGCAACCCTGGCAATTAATTTCAGTTCATTCAGTTTTTCTACTACCAGAAAGATTCTTTTTCCCATTTTCTGGGCTAAAAGAGCCAGTTCTATATAGCTTTCGTCTTTATATCCGTTGCAAATAATTAAAGAGTCAGAATCTGTATTAATGGCGATTACAGCATGCAATTCAGGTTTAGAACCGGCTTCCAGTCCTAAATTAAATTTCTTTCCATGACTGATAATCTCCTCTACCACCGGACGCATTTGATTCACTTTGATAGGATATATTATAAAGTTCTGACCTTTATAACCATACTCCTCTGATGCAATCTGAAAACATTTTGCGGTTTTTTCAATCCGGTTATCCAGAATATCCGGAAAGCGCAATAACATTGGAGCCGAAACATCCCGCAGTTGCAATTCATCAACAAGTTCCTTTAAGTCGACAGCCACGCCGTTTTTCCGCGGGGTAACTACTACATGCCCTCTGTCATTGATACCAAAGTACGAGGTTCCCCAACCAGTGATGTTGTAAAGTTCCTCTGAATCTTCAATACGCCATTTTCTCATCTTCTAATCTTATACTATTTTATGTAAGTTATTAATAGCGCAAAAGTACTCATAAATCTATAGTTTACAATCAGTAAGAAGTATATTTTTACTAAATACGGTTCATTCTTAATATAATAAAACAAAATATATTATTTTTGTACTGAAAAACGAGAATCATACAAACAATAAACAATAGAAATTATGAAAAGAGAAAGTTTAGATTTTCAATTTGAGAACGATATGGTTTGGGAGGTCCCGGGGCCAGGAGTTAAACGTCAGATTATGGGTTACAGCAACAATCTTATGATGGTTAAAGTAAAGTTTGAAAAAGGGGCCATCGGGGCAGTTCACAGCCATCCGCATACACAAGTAACTTATGTTGTAAGCGGAACATTTGAATTTACAAATAACGGAGAGCGCAAATTAGTGAAACCAGGAGACGGAGTTTATATAAAGCCGGATGCACCTCATGGATGTGTTTGTCTGGAAGCTGGTATTCTAATAGATACATTCAGCCCTATCAGAGAAGATTTCATCAAAGAATAAGTCTGTTTTTATAGTCCAAGCAACGTTTTTAGCCTATTAACAGACAACTTGATCTGATTAATATCTTCCAGTTCATCGGCATTAAAAACATATTTTGCTTTAGAGTAAAAAGGTTTACGTTTAGCCAAAGCTTTAACAATAAAAGCTTTAAGTTCATCGTTGCTTTTTCCGCGCAAAATAGGACGAGAATGACTAGCCAACTTTAAACGATGAAACAGCACTTCCGGGCTGACATTTAAAAAGACAGTCTCTCCTTGCAGATTCATAAAGTCCATATTATCAAAGAAACAAGGAGCACCTCCCCCGGTTGAGATAACAACATTTTCAAATTCAGCAATTTCGTGAAGTATTTGCCGTTCCAGTTCCCTGAATCCTTGCTCACCTCTCTCAGCGAAGATCTCCTGTACCGTTTTGTGAAAGCGTTCTTCAATATACCAATCCTGATCAACAAAAGACAAATTCATCTCTTTTGCAAATGCCTTTCCAAGAGTTGTTTTTCCCGCTCCCATATATCCGATTAAGAAAATCCGGTTCATTACTATTCAATTTTAATATTTCAGCTGCAAAGATAAAATTAAAAGGAAGAACTATTCAGCCAGTTGAGATGTTTTTTATCTTTGCAAACAAATCCACTTACTAAAAAGAACAATTATGCTCAAAAAATTAATGCTAATGAGTATTTCGGCTTTAATGCTCTCCTCTTTCACTACTAAAGAAAAGATTCAGGAGAAGACTACTAACAGCAACCTCTATCTGCTTATCGGAACTTATACTTCAGGAACAAGCAAAGGAATCTACGTTTACCGTTTCAATACAGAAACCGGAGAAGCAAACTATGTCAGTGAGGTTGACGGGCTGTCGAACCCCTCCTATTTAAATCTTTCCAGAGATGAAAAGTTTGTTTATTCTGTAGGCGAAAATGAAGCCGATGGCGGTTTGGCTTATGCACTCTCATTTGATAAAAAGAACGGTAAACTTGCTTATCTCAATGCGCAACAGACACATGGCGGTTCTCCCTGCTACATCAATATAGACCCAAAAGGGCAATATGTAATTACAGCTAATTATACCGGTGGAAATATTTCGGTCTTTAAAAGAATGAAAGATGGAACACTGCTTCCTGCCAGTCAAGTCATCACTTTCGATAAGAAAGACAGCAAAGAGCCTCAGCCTGTTTCCCATTTACACTGCGTTGCTTTTTCACCAGACGGGAAATATCTTTTTGCAGACGATTTAGGAAAAGATAAAGTTCATAAATTCAATCTGAACTATCCTACTCAAAGAACCACCTCCGATTCTTTTCTGCAAGCGGGAGAGCCTTCAGCCTTTAACATAGAAAAAGGATCTGGTCCAAGACATCTTACTTTCCATCCAAACGGGAAATACGCTTATCTGATTAATGAACTATCCGGCAAAGTCACTGTCTTTCAGTATAAAAATGGATTATTAAAGGATATCCAATACATTGCATCCGATACAACTCAGGGAGCAGTGAAAAAAGGAAGTGCAGATATTCATCTTACTCCTGACGGAAAATTTCTGTATGCTTCTAACCGATTGAAAGCAGACGGCATTGCTATCTTTAAAGTGAATCAATTAAACGGGAAACTCACAAAAGTAGGTTACCAGTTAACTGGCATTCATCCCCGGAATTTCATTATCACACCTAATGGTAAGCTCTTGCTAGTTGCAGCCCGGGATAGTAATTCTATTCAGATATTTAAAATCAATTCCAAAAATGGATTGCTCGAAGATACCGGAAAAACGATTGGTATTGATAAGCCTGTTTGCCTGAAGTTTGCAAGTATGAAATAGAACAGAAATTATATGTTAAGATCCAATACCAATCATCCATATAATTGACAGATATTCCGGGTTTAATAAGAGCCCGGTCTGTTTGTATTTATTGCAACAAAAGCTATTGCTTAATCCGAATAACTCCGAGCCAGTTCTTTCACCTTTGCCCTGCTAATCTTCCCACTTCCAGTAAGAGGGATAGCATCTACCGGAATTATCTTTTTCGGCATCTGGTAAGGAGAGAGTCGCTTTGCCATCTCATCCTTCAAAATTTCCATATCCACCGGAGGAACGACCAACAAAACCACTATTTCACCGAACTTTGGATGTGGTTGAGAGGTTACTGCAAAAGGAGTCTTGAACAAGGGCCTCAACTTAGCTTCCACCTGTTCTATCTGAATTTTCACCCCTCCACTATTTATTGTGTTGTCCTTTCTGCCCAATATATCAAAGCTACCATCTGCATGAATTTCAGCAATATCATTCGTTACTAAACGTTCATCGCTGACCAATGGAGCATCAATCACCAGCGTATCTTCAGGGGAAAGAGACAGATTTACCGAGGAAAACGGACGATAACTCAAAGAAGCCTCCTCTCCGCTGATTCTTCGTAATGCAATATGGGAAAGAGTCTCAGTCATCCCATACGTACAATAAATCTCACCAGGAAAGTCTTTTAGCTCTTCTTCCAGCAGAGGATCAATTGCTCCGCCACCAATAATCACTATTTCCGTTTGCTTCAAGCGTTCTTTTTCCTCTGGTATCTGCAGACTGTTGAATACCTGCAAGGGCACCATTGCCACAAAACGAAATGGCTTGTCCTGTTTCTCGAAAGGATGTCCGCATGGGGTAATGAAATGCAAATCCAATCCGGCAATCAAAGCCCTGACAGCCATCATCTTGCCGGCAATATAATCCATTGACATGCAGATTAAAGCTGTATCGCCTTTTCTCAGGTTGAGAAATTCACAGGTTAGACGGGCACTTTGCATCATCTGTTCCTTGCGGGCAACCAGCTCTTTTGGTTTGCCAGTAGAGCCGGAAGTGTGTACCTTTATATGAGTATCCCCGTCAAACCACTGAAACAGAAAAGTATATAATCCGCAATATTCAGACTTATCTTTCAGAAAACTTAATATTTCCTCATGCGAATAAGTAGAGCCATCCAGTGTCAGTGACTGTTTCTGAATATCCAGTTCAAATGCTTGTTGATCACTTGGTGCCATACCAAAGCTTATCTTCACGAATGCACAAAGGCATTTCCACGTTGTCAGTAAAAAGCATGCCAGTTCCCAATCCCTGAGGAAGAGTAGTTGAAAGCGTAGCACACCACTGTGCAATGGCATTCAATCCAATATTCGATTCCAAAGCAGAAGTAATCCACCACCCTATATTTTGGTTGGTTGCCTCATTAATCCACTCCATACATCCACAAATTCCTCCGTGAAGAGACGGTTTCAGAATTATATACTGAGGATTGATTTTTCTTAAGAGTTCAGCCTTTCCAGCTAATGAATTACAACCAATCAGTTCCTCATCCAAAGCAATAGGAATAGGTGATTCTTTCGTAAGTCTGGCCATCTCTTCCCATTGTCCAGCCCGTATAGGCTGTTCAATGGAGTGAATATCAAGTTCCGCCAACCGGTTTAGTTTGCTCAATGCATCTCCAGGAGCAAATGCTCCATTGGCATCTACCCGAAGCTCTACCTCTCTGGCGGTGAAATGTTTACGGATATGTCGCAGCAGAGACAACTCCTCTTCAAAGTTAATTGCTCCTATTTTAAGTTTGATACAACGGAATCCCAGCTCCATCTTCTTCTCAATCTGATGATACATCTGTGCATAATCTCCCATCCAGATAAGTCCGTTGATAGGAATACCACGCTCACCACGGGAAAAAGGAGTATCCCACAGAGCAAAACTATTGGCATTATAATGCAACAAAGCTGTTTCCAACCCGAAAAGAATGGAAGGATAAGGCCGCAAGGCCTCTTTATCCAGTTCACCCGTTTCTTCCAGTTGATGACAAGCCGCTTTCAGAATCTCTTCATATTCCGGCAGGTCATCGCAGCTAAGATTAGGCAGCGGAGCACACTCTCCCAGCCCAATCCTCTGAGGTTCTTCCACAGAAGTGAGACCAACATACCACACTTTCCGCGTATTATACACTCCGCGGGAAGTTCCAGCTGGTTGTTTAAAGTGTAACGTTGAAGGACGTATGGTCGTTTTAAAAGTCATCTCTAAGGAAATTTAGGGAACTGTTTGAAATCGGGTTTACGTTTTTCAAGAAATGCATTCTTGCCTTCTTGTGCCTCTTCAGTCAGATAATAAAGAAGAGTAGCATCTCCCGCAAGTTCCTGAATACCAGTCTGACCATCAAGTTCCGCATTCAATCCGGCTTTAATCATACGAAGAGCCAGCGGACTGTGTTGCATCATGGTCTCTGCCCACTCAACCACTTCATCTTCAAGCTTATCCAAAGGAACCACTTTATTAACCAGTCCCATATCTAAAGCTTCCTGAGCATTGTATTGGCGACAAAGGAACCAGATTTCACGAGCCTTCTTTTGTCCCACACAACGAGCCAGATAAGAAGAACCAAATCCTGCATCGAAACTACCTACCCGAGGACCTGTTTGTCCAAAGATTGCATTATCGGAAGCTATAGAAAGGTCGCAAACCACCTGAAGCACATGGCCTCCACCTATGGCATAACCATTAACCATAGCGATAACCGGTTTAGGAATAGAACGAATCTGCTTCTGAACATCGAGTACACTCAGTCGTGGCACACCATCTTTGCCAATATATCCACCTTTACCCTTTACATTCTGATCACCTCCCGAACAAAAAGCCTTATCTCCGGCTCCGGTAATAACCACCACACTGATATCAGCACATTCGCGGCAAATAGCCATCGCATTACTCATTTCCCCTGTAGTAGTGGGTGTAAATGCGTTTCTGTAACGAGGACGATTGATAGTAATCTTTGCAATCCCATTATAAAATTCAAACAGGATGTCTTCATATTCCTTGATGGTTTCCCATTTTCTATTCTCCATACAATATCTATTTTAGATGATGATAATATGATTTAAATACTTCCGCGTTAATCTCCATTGAAGTTTTTGTCTCCAATAGTATCGGTTTATCGGAAGTGTTGCTCACAAAAGTAATAATATTCTCTTTTAGTTCTGTTTCATTTTCTGCCGAAAGATACAAAAATCCCATAGCCATAGCCCACTCTTTTGCTCCGGTATTATGCCGGTAAGAGATATGTTCATCCAAAGATTCAGCTTTATTCAGTCCGGGAAGCAGATGGAAAATCTCTCCACCCCCATTGTTTACTAATAAAATACGTAGATTCTTATTGATATGCTTATTCCAAAGTCCGTTCACATCATAGAAAAAGCTGAGATCACCAATTACCAGAAAAGTAAGTGCCTGATGGATGGCTGCAAAACCTACTGCGGTTGACATCGAGCCATCTATGCCACTTGTTCCGCGGTTACAGAAAACAGGAATTTCCGGATTCAATTCAAATAACTGAGCATTGCGTACCGTTGAGCTATTGCCCAACTGCAAAGCGGACTTTTCAGGTAAAAGAGGGAAAAGCGTTTTCAGCACCAATAAGTCCGAAAATGGCATGGTAGCTGTGTATTCTTTGCTTCTGTTTTTCAGCATGTCTGATTCATTCTTCCAGAGCAAGTTGTAAGATTCAATCTGTTGTTCAGTGGGTGAGTCGAGTAAAGCGAAAAAGTTCTCATCCATCTCAATCAAATCTGTCAGTGATTGAAAAAGATCGGGTACAGAGCCATCAGCAGACAAATGCCAGTGCTGAGCAGGATGTTGCTTTCTTAAAAACTGCTTCATTCTTTTGGACACCACATGACCACCAAAGGTAATCAGCAGATCCGGAGCAAACTCATCCCACTTTTCAGTAGGAAGAGCATATATTATTTGATCAAAATTCTCTATTATCGGGCAAGAAGAGACATTGGCCGTATGCTCTGCAAGAATCACACAGTCCCACTCTTTCGCAACTCCTTCAAGCACTTTTCTTACCTTTTCATCGGGTGGAAGCTGACCTAGAAGGATCATTCGTTTATTGCTTTTTGCCCATTGATTGCAAAAGTAGTCACTGTTATCCAACGATTTTGGATAACCGCCGGAATAGCGTATCGTTCTTACCTGAGGAAGCTCCTTTTCGGTAAATTCAAAGAGAGGTTCTGAAAGCGGAACATTGATCTGTACCGGACCATTACCATGATGCGTCAGTTCAAGCAAAGCTTCATTTATTAATCGGTTGCAGTACCACTCATCTTCTTTGGTTATAGGTTCGGGAAGCTGAACGAATTTCTTTACCAACGTATTAAACACACCCGGCTGAGGAAGCGTTTGTCCATCCATTTGCCCAATCCATGCCGCAGGACGGTCGGCAGAAATAACCAAAAGCGGTAATTGCTGATAAAAAGCCTCGGCCACAGCAGAACCAAAGTTTAGTAAGGCCGTGCCGGAAGTGCAGCACACAGCCACAGGACGCTGAAGTTTCTGAATTAGCCCTAATGCAAAGAAAGCAGCACTTCGCTCATCCACCACCGTAAAGCATTTGAATGCGGGATGCTGAGAAAGAGTCTGAGTTATAGGAGCAATACGCGAACCTGGTGAAACCACTACGTGATCAATGCCATATTCAAGCAACAGCGCTGCCAACTGAAGAACATTCTTTTTATTCGAATACATACAAAACCTCCACTTTTATTTGATTATCGCCAACATTGTTTGCAATTTTGCTTCCGTCTCTTTCCACTCCATCTCCATTTCAGAATGGGCAAGCAGCCCTCCTCCGGCATATAAGGTGAGACAGGAGGTTCCTATCTCCATGCAACGCAGATTCACATACAAATCTGTCTTTCCATCGGGATTTATCCATCCCATAAAACCTGAATAGTAGCGGCGGCAGTATCCTTCATTTGCTAATATAAACTGATATGCCTCCTCTTTGGGAAGTCCGCACACAGCCGGCGTGGGATGCAATAAGCTGAGCAAACTGCCTAATCGTTCTTTCTCTGGCAACTCAAAAGAAAATTCACTTTTGAGATGCGCCAATTCACCGGCACGAACAGTAAAAGGACCTTTCGCCTCCGGTTTTATACCAAAAGAGTTCAACTGGTTTCCTACATAATCGGCTACCAGCTGTTGTTCTCTGATATTCTTTTCACTCCACGCATCCGGCAAAGAAGCCCGATAAAAAGGCAAAGTTCCTGCAAGAGCCACCGTATTCCAGTGCTCTCCTTCCCCGGAAAGTAAAATCTCGGGTGTACTGCCCAGCCATGTTCCCGTTTCAGGGGTATGATACAGATAAACAAATGCATCAGCATATCGTTCACAAGCATTGCGAAGAGCCTTTTCAAGTGAGAAAGAAGAATCCTTTGCATGAGTAGAAGTACGAGATAACACCAGCTTCTCAAACTTCTTCTCCTTCAGAGATATAATAAATGATGCGAAAGCTTGTTTGTAAGAATCATAATCATTCTTTTCAACGGAGTTTTTCCCAAGATCATCCGTAGAGTTCTCTGCTTCCACAGCACACTCTTCCTGAGAGAAGTAGTTATTTATATCGTGCCATCCTTCAATTAAAATATCCGGTTGCATCAGCATCAGCGGAAAAGAATCTGAGATCTGAAACGGAGCAAAAACAAACCCAGTCTTTCCGTTCAGTTCGTCCAGATCCTTAAGACGAAGCAGCAAACCTTTCGTTTGAAGAATTAAAATCGGTTCCTCATGCGGAGTCCGATAAATAACAAAGCTTTTATTCTGTTTGATAAGTGCCTCAATCCTTTTCATCTGGCCTCCCGTTCCGCACTAAAAATCTATCTTTCATCGTTGCTTTTCTATTGAAGCACAAAAGTAAGACTATTTTTCTGATAATCCTTAAAACGGCTCTTGGATTAACTTAAAGCAGGATTATGTATGTTGGATTACTTATTATGAAGAGCTCTTTTTCAATTGAGTTATTTAGCATTTGGTAAAAAACCAAAAAGTGTTGATAAGGCTCCATAAGCCTTCTTATAAACAAAAACGTTCTTATAACCACAATTAGAAAAAGAATAAAAGGGCCAGAAATAGATCACTTTTCTTAAACGTAAATAATATTTAAGATTCATTTTTGTAATCGGTATGTCAAGAAAATCTTTGAGTTTCATCTTCATTTCACAAATATACTCTTTAACATTATCCTCTTGAGGACATGACAGCACATATTTAATCTGACGAATAGTTCTCTTAACAGTAAGAGTATTAATCTTATAGCTATCCTGACCAAATATTTTTTGCTCTTTTGCAAAGAAATAACGATTATAATTTGCCAGAAAGAAATGATACCTAGCCTTCGGATTTATAATATGAATAATACTGTTTGAACGCTGCAGATAATGATATTTAGCCAAATCGACTTGTACTACACTTTCTGCTAGCGAAAAGCACTTATAGATAGTAGAGTAATCTTCATATAAAACACCTTCAGGAAACCTATAATAGTTAAACAATTCCTTTTTATACAATTTATTCCATACATAACTTTTTATTCCCTTATCAAGAAGTATTTTCTTCAAAGCATCATCTTTGCTATAAATAAATACTTCTCCACTATTTTTTATTCCTTTATTTTTAGGGATTATATGAGAATCACTTTCTTCATAGAAAGAACAAATAGCAATATCTGCATTGTTTTTCTTAAGAGCATTATATAAAAGGCTAAACATGTCATTATCAATCCAATCATCACTATCAATAAAGCTAATATATGGAGCTTTAGCTTCACTTATCCCTGCATTTCTTGCAGAAGACAAATCAGGAAAGGGTAATCTAATAGTTTTAATACGTTCATCTTTCTTTTGATATTCTTTACAAATATCAAAAGAAGAATCTGTAGAGCCATTATCGACCAAAATAATCTCTAATTCTTTTAATGTCTGACAAAGGATCGAATCAAGGCATTTAATCAAATATGCCTCAACATTATATACCGGAACAATTATACTTATCAAAGGATTTTCCATTTCGTTCTTAATTTAAGGAGCAGAGCTCAACATTTTTTCTTTAAAAGATTCATCTATTTCATTTTCAATCAAAAGGACATTCTGAACAATTTAATTATACGTATTAAAACTAAAAATATTCAGTCTTTCATGTCATATAAGAACGAAAGAAGTAAAAATTCTCTTCTGAAAGATTGAACGACAGAAGAAACCGACAATGAAAAATTGCATTATCCCCCATAATGATTTTATATGGACATATGCTTGAGCAACAGATAAATCCTTTTCCTTTTTATAAGTAAGAACTGGCAGCATGATAAATAATTAGTTTAGTTTATAGTTTTCGACAAATAGCGCACAAATGTAATAATTAATTCTCAATACAACAACAACATGTTCTCATTTAATAATATATAGATTAAAGAGATCACAATAAAAGAGCTAAAAATCAGTCAAAAAAAAGGCCGATCTATTCATATTACTTTAGTCATATATAATTTTTTTGCAGTTTATTATATATAGTAATTTCAATCATTTTTTTCAATATAAATGCAAAAAGTCAAAAAATACTGCATAAATTCTAATATTTATTTTCATTTCTATTAATACAATTACTCTGTTAAGTAATTTAGCAAAAAAAGAATTAACATGAAAAAGATTTTATATATTCATGGACTGCCGTCTTCTGTAGTATCAGAAAATGCGAGGAATAACTTCTTCCGTAAGAAGGTTTAATACGATTGTTTTGTAAACATGACCTTTTGCTACTGCGAACTCATCAATGTCAATATATTCAAGTTCGCTCATGTTTGGGCATCCATAGTGTCGCTGTAGATAACGTTTCTGGATATTTTTTACTGTATCCCAGGAAAAATGAAGGAAATGAGCACATCCTTTATAGTACCTAAACGGGAGAGTTCAACTACAAGACGAGCCAGGCGATTCGTATAAGAACGTTTTCCTGTAATAAAATGAATATTTTCCTGACGAATGCAATGACAATCTTTGCATTCTAAACGCTGAATTTTCATTTCTAAAAATAAAGGCTTGTGTCCTATGGGTACTCCGTGAAAACGGCGAATAGTACTACCGGAGGGAATAACGTGCAGACTCTTACAACAAGGACAATAAAGCTTTTTGGATCGGGTTTTGGACTTCAAAGATAATACTCTTACCTCCGTAGCGTACACGGGAGCATTCTTGTTCACAAACACCAAAGGCGTGGTACAGAAAGCTGGTATTCATAATATTTTGGATTGGACTCTACAATATAATGATTTACCAGCTTATTTTCATATATCAACTACGCATTTGTCGGATGAGCCTAATTTATTTAATTAATCCTATTGATAAATTCATTATTTACTAATGGATGGGGGTATGGAAGAAACTGAACATCCCCACTTCTTATTTGGAACATCCCCCATAAAAAACTCTAGTATTCCCCCCTGTAAAATCATATTGTGTGTTATATAGTTCCTGTTATATTTCTTACCGTTCCATTTAACTTCTTGTATATAAATGTTCTTTGACGACACATCAGGAGCTACAATTGTGAATTTCTTTCCATTAGCAAGATTCAAAGTCACCTTTTTAAACAATGGTGACCCTAATACATAATTGGGAGTACCGGGGCAAACCGGATAAAACCCCATCGCCGAGAAAATATACCATGCAGACATTTGACCGGCATCATCATTTCCGGATAGACCTCCTGGTGAATCCACATACTCCGTTTTCAGAATATTTCTGACTTCTTTCTGCGTCTTCCAAGGCTCACCGATATAATTGAACAAATAAGGAATCTGATGACAAGGTTCATTCCCATGCCAATAACGTTTCTCAGAGAACATTGAATCCAACCTTAAGGCAAATTCTTTTCTACCTCCCATTATCTGTACCAAACCTTGAATGTCATGAGGAACATACCAGGTATAATGACAAGGAGTACCTTCTGTGATAAAGGGGCAAAATTTCACTGCATTGTATTCATTCACAAAAAGCCCGTTTGAATGTCTTCCTTGAGCGTAACCCGTCAGGGGATCAATAACATTACGGTAATTCAATGCTCTTTTCTCCAGAATCCTGGCATCATTGGCAAAGCCCCATTCTTTAGCCAAAAGAGACAATACATAATCATCGTACGCATATTCTAACGTACGGGAAACCTGCTCCTGCTGATGAAACGCTTCCTTAACCGAATCCTCCAGAGGAATATAACCATATTTAATATAAGAATCTAAAGACCGGCGTCCTAAACCGTTTTTATAATCTTTATAGTCGGTAGGAGTATCAAATGCATTCTGTCTCATTGCCTTATAAGCTTTCTTTATGTCAAAGTTTCGTATACCTTTTACATATGCATCTCCAATTAAAGAAACACAATGATCTCCAATCATTTCGGATGTGTAGCTATTCCAACAAGGGAATATAGGTAACCAGCCTCCCTCATCATATTTGTCCAACAAGGAGTTTATCATATCCGCCGATTGTTTCGGGGCAATAATATTAAGTAACGGATGAAGTGCACGGTAAGTATCCCACATACTGTAATCGTCATAATATTCATGATCTTTGCTTTTTATGATTGGTGTACCTTTTGCAAAAGCCGGATAACTTCCATCACAATCGCTAATTACATGGGGTAAAAAAGCGGCCCTATACATAGCGCTATAAAATATTTTTTTATTAAGCTCGTCTGTATCATCCACCTTGACGATTGACAGATAGGAATTCCATTTTTCATGAAGCTGTTCTTTTATTTGGTCGAAATCACGGTTGCCAATCTCCTTTCCCAGATTTTTCCTTGCACCTTCAAAACCAGTAAATGAAGTTCCCACTACTACCTCAAACTGTTCTTTTTTCTTCACCTGATATCCGATATATAGACCTATATTCTTCTTTTTGGTGATAAATTTTTCTCCTTTGAAGATGGAATCACCCTTGAAGGCTCCAAAATCATTTACAGGTATTCCTAACTTTATAATGAAATAACCGCTGTATCCTGCCGGCTCGCCCCATCCCTGATAAATCCGGTGAATGGGATTGTAACCTCTTATTTCATTTTTCACCTCATCGTATTCTAAATATCCTTCACCTTCATCGCTGTTTGGCTGAACTATCAGATAACCTTTTCCCGCTTTATCATATGTAAAACGGAAAATACCGGTTCGAGAAGTGCCAGTCATTTCTGACAAAATAGAATAATCTTCAAGCTCTACGGAATAATAATAGGGTTTAGATATTTCCCTATCATGTTTGAAATGGCTCGCCCTGTCTTGAGGCAAACATTTCAAACTTCCAGATAAAGGCATGAGGGTCATACTTCCATAGTCCTGCGTGCAACCACCGTTAATCCAATGGGAGTTTCGGAATCCCTGGATTTTGTCGGAATAATAGTAATAAGGTGCAATACTTTTCAGTTCGGTAGATTCTGTCTGAGGTGTCCAGAAATTCATCCCGTGAGGTTCTAAAACAGCTGGAATAACCTGTCCTTTCTCGGCATCTCCCTTTCCGAAAAGGCTGGCCGTAGGGGTTATGCTTTTTGATGTACCGATTCGTGGTTCGACGTATTCGTTATAATCAACCGGTAGCTGTTTGCAAAAGGTCAATAACGATAAGAGTGAAAATAATAGTATTTGCATCATAAGCACTATTTATATTTTATTTGTCCGAACTCATCATAGAAGATGAGCCCGGACAAATTGCTACCCTGCATTCTTCTTAACCTTAACTAATAATTTTCATTCTGCCACATAACACTGGTATTGTCATAACGATCCATTTCGGTCTGTGGTATGGCAAATATTGAGCGGAAAGATTGCACATTCTTTGAATATCTACCGTTCCCTTCGTCTGATTCGTTCAGGAAGTTCGTCATTACAGATACGAAATCGCCCCAACGTACCAAATCGAACCAGCGCACACCTTCAAACATAAATTCGGCTCTGCGTTCATGTTTGATAGCAGTAAGGAAAGATGCTGCAGTTGCAGTCTGCAAAGAAGTAAGATCAGACAATTTAGCACGATTTCTTACAGCATTAACATATCCTATAGCCTTCAATGTAGGACCTTCAGTAGCATTTATCGCTTCAGCTTCCATCAATAAAACATCCGAATAGCGGATTATTGGCAGATTGTTAGCCCAATCAGTAGCAGATTGTGGCTGGTATGAATGGCGACTGAATTTCGTACACCAGGTATAACCGGCTGCACCAGTACCTTTAATTTGATTTGACGTGGCAATAGTCTGACGGTAGTCGCCAGTTTCATAAGCACTTACCATATCTGTTGAAACTTGCATTGCTGCACTTGCTCCCCGCAAAGCATATCCTTCACTTCCACTATAACCTTCCGGCATACACATTTCACTGAAGGTCTGTCCTTCGCCTGTCAATCCACCTATATATTGAACCTCCCAAACACGGTCCTTTGTAACATTATTATCATAAGCATCCGTGAAACAATCTTCATAATTGGGAGCCAACGAATAAATACCAGAATTTATAACCGCCTCAAGATATGTTTTTGCATTAGCCGGTTCATTCATAAACATATACAGGCGTCCTAAAGCAGCATCAGCTGCATACTTTGTAATTCTGCCAGCATCATCACTACCCCACTTTTCAGGAAGAATATTTATTGCTGCCTTGTAATCACTTATAGCCTGAGCAAATGTTTCAGCTTGTGAGGAACGCTTTATTGAATAAGTTTCGGCGGTGGTATATTCAGCATCAACAATCAAAGGCACTCCACCAAAGAATTTTCCTAAATTGTCATAAGCCCAGGCACGCATAGCATAAGCCTCACCTTTAATATAATTCTTAGTAGATTCATTGTCAAAAGTTACGTTATCTATGCGTATTAAAATACTGTTGCAACGCGCGATAATCACATACATACTTTGCCAGATATTGGCCAAAGGTGTACTGTTGGAAGTATCAGTAAAAGTATCAGCTCCGTCAGAGTATGTATTTGTATTGACTGCATTAGAATCATCACTACGTGCTATAAGGAAATGCAACATACCTGTTTGTCCATCGTAAAGATCCTGCTGTTTTGCATAAACAGCTGAAATAGCCAATTTAAAATCGGACTGGGACGTATAGAATGTTTTTGTCGTATACAATGACTCCGGATCCGGATTAAGGAAATCGCTGCAGCTTGTGAGCAACGAACCCGAAATACATAGTATAAAAAGCCAGATTGTTTTCGATATATTTTTCATTTTGTATATTATTAAGGGTTAGTTAGAAAGTTAAATTGGCACCTATAGTATATCTTCTGCTAAGAGGATATGTACTGTAATCAACACCAAGCTGGGTGGTTCCATTACCATAACTGCTTGTCTCTGGTGTATAACCTGGATAATCACTGAAAGTATAAACATTATCAACTGAACCGTATATTTTCAATCTCTGTACCTTCAGATTCTTAAGGAGCTTAGCAGGCATGTTATAACTTAAAGTTATATTCTTGATTCTGACGTATGTAGCATCATAAACACGTGAGTTTGTATCATCAGCCCAATTGAAGCAATTTTGTGTTTTACCGTCCCATGACATATCTATACCGTGAGCTTCACAATATTCTGTTGGAATTGCAGCCTGCAAGTAATCCGGTTTATAGCATCTAACCCAACGGCTGTAAGATGTACGTCCTCCAAATCCGCAATCAATATGACGGGCACCGAGGAAATAGATGTCGCCACCAAACTGACCTTGAAGAAGAACGCTTAATTCAAAGTTCTTATATGAAAACTTATTGGTTAAACCCCATGTCAAATCGGGCAAGTTACTTCCGTATGGGACAAAATCACTTGAATTTATCTTACCGTCCTTATTAGTATCCTTATATTTGTAGTTACCTTCCTCTTCTCCTGCCAAAATAGGCACTAAGGCTTTACCATTGGAGTCAAAGTCACTTGCTGACAAAAAGCCATCAGTAGGCAAGATATAGAACTGTGAAACCTGGCCGCCGACTTTTGTAATAAACTGTCCACCATTTATCGAAGAAATTATCTGAGTAGTATTTGTTCCCATCTCAAGAACCTTATTACTATTGTGTGATAAATTTAAATTAGTATTCCATTTAAATGTTCCATCGATATTATGAGAGGTAACATCAATTTCCCAACCTGTATTACAAATCTTACCGATATTTGTAAGGGTTGATTCAAAGCCCGTAGTGTATGGTACCGGAACATTAAACAACAGGTTCTTTGTGGTATTTCTGTAATAATCAAAATTAAACTGCAGACGGTTACGGAACGCTGATAGATCAAAACCGAAATCAACAGATTGCGTCTCTTCCCATTTCAAGTCAGGATTTGCAATGTTAGAAGCTGCCGCTCCAGATTGTTTGGTTCCGCCATAAGCTGAATAATATGTAGCTAATTGAGACAAATACTCATAATCACCTATACGGTCATTCCCTGAAGTTCCCAAAGAAGCACGCATCTTCAATAGATTAATCCATTTTATGTTTTTCATGAATCTTTCCTCATTAATCTTCCATCCTGCTGAGAAAGAAGGGAATGTACCCCATTTTGCATCAGCGCCGAAACGGGATGAACCATCACGACGTATACTGGCCGTGAAAAGATACTTCTCCATGAAATCATAACTTAAACGACCAAACATAGAAGCATTAGTGTAGGTAGTCTTTTTAGTGGATGCCGTTACTGCTGTTGAAGCCATATTCAATGTAGTAATATTTTCATAAGGCCATCCGGAAGCCTCTAAATTGGCAATATAATAATGCTGTTTCTCTGCACTTTGTCCTAACAGTAAATTTATATGTTGTGTTCCGAACTGCTTATCAAACGTAAGGATATTCTGGAGTACTCCGTCATTTGTACGTGAAGAATAGCTGTTACCAGACGACTTGTATGCACTTCTGTTCACAGATGCCGGCTGGAAGTATTCATAAGTTATACCGTCATAATTGTTGCTATACTGTATCTTATACGTCAAAGAGGGCAATATTTTCCACTCACCCCATAACGAGGCTTGCATGCGCGTAGTTCTTGTATTGTCAGTAGTGTTTTCCAACTGAGCTAACGGATCAACCCATGTAGCTCCCCAATCATCAGAAGTTTCTGTTGACGTAGGCGCGCCTGTATAATTATTAGCAGCAGTTCTTACGCAAACACCCGGTGCCACCAACGGAGACATCATCAAGGCATGATGAACAGGTGAATCCTTTCCCTGACGGTCACCTAAATTGGCACTGGCCTCATCCTGATTAGAGTCTGAATATGACATATTAGTCCCTACCTTGAAATTCTTGGTAATGTTCAAAGTTCCATTCAAACGGATGTTGTAACGGTTGTACTGTGTAGCCTTTATTATACCATCCTGATTCATGTAACCGAGTGACATGAAAATACTGCCCATATCACCGCTCGCTGATGCAGAAGCTTCATAGTTCTGAATCGGAGCTGTACGCAATATTTCACTTTGCCAGTCAGTAAAGTCATTAGTTGTGTTCCAGAAACTCGGTATCCGATAAGCGGTCGGTCTGGAAGACATAGGATCACTCATAGAACCTCCGGAGCGAATATAGGATGCATTTCTATTATACATATTGTAAGCTATCCATTCAGGACCGCTCATAAGATCAAGCTTTTTCTCTGGAGTCTGCAAACCATAATAAGTATCGAATGTTATTGTCGGTTTGCCGGAACCGGTCTTAGTCTCTATGAGCACAACTCCATTTGCACCACGTGAACCGTAAATTGAAGTTGCCGAAGCATCTTTCAATATTTGAATAGTTGCAATATCCGAAGGATTTATATCACTCATGTTATCGCGTGGAACACCATCAATTACATATAGAGGACTACTGTCTCCGTTAATCGTATTGATACCACGGATTCGTATTGTAAGTTCCTGACCTGGTGTGCCGCCACCGGTAGCCTGTGCATTAACGCCTGCCAATTGGCCCTGAAATGCCTCACTTATATTGGAAACAGGCCTGTTTTCCAAGGCTTCGTTTGTAATTTTAGAAATAGAAGAAGTCAAATTTGATTTCTTCACACTACCATAACCAATTACAACTACTTCTTCCAATGTTTTGCTGCTTTCTTTCAAAACAATCTTAGCAGGGCTTTTTGCTTCAACTTCTTGAGACATGTATCCTATATAAGAAACAACAATTCTGGATTTTCCTGAAACTGACAAAGAGAAATTACCCTCAATGTCGGTAATTGTACCATTTGTCGTTCCTTTTTCCAGGATACTAGCACCAATTATCGGTTCCCCCTTTTCATCAACAACCTTACCTTTTAAAAGATTTCCTTTTTGCTGCGGTTGTGATACATTTGTATTTTCGCTTGCTTTATTAGAAAGAATAATGCTTTTATCCAGTACTTTATAAGTTGTATTTGTTCCGGAGAAAATTTTATTCAACACTTGAAAGACATTCTCGTTCTTAACTTTCAAGTTTACTTTCCGTGACAGGTTAATTTGTTTGTTGTTATAGAAAAACGTGAAATCGGTTTGTTTTTCTATGTCATTCAGTACTTCCGAGACGGTTTGTGTCTGCGAATTAAGGTTTAGTAACATCCTTTGCGCATAACTGTTACTTGCTGAAAGTAAGCCGGCAAAGCAAAAAAGCATAAAAAAAGTTACTTTCATCGATAAGGGTATTAGACTTAATAAATTTTTCATATTTTTGTATTGGTATTTGGTTAAAAAAAGGTTTGTTATCTGTCGCTAAACAGATAGTGAATCAACATTATTTCATGCAGGAAGGTACGCCAATACTTTTCTGCATGTTTTCTTTTTTAAGGTGAATGTATCAACATAGTATTCTGTTTTAAGGGTTAATAAACTTCTATAATTTGTTTCTCTTGACGAATATTATTACCATCAACATATCTGAAATGCATATTCGATGATATTCTAAAATACTCCAGAATCCGGTCAAGGCGCTGTTTCTCAAGAACTCCTGTAAATGAGCCTTCATTACATTTCGGATTTTTTACTACGAAATCTACATCAAATCGTTTCGATAAACTGTTCAGGACTTCATTCAGCGGAGTATTGTTGAATATCAGCTTACCGTCTTTCCACGATATTGCCACATCTACAGCGGCTTTTGCAACCTTTACGTTTTGCTCTTTGGCAGAATAGACAATCTCTTCTCCCGGTTCAATTTTACATTCGCACCATTTGTTATCTTCTTTCGTGTAAGCCATAGCAATGCTTCCTGTAACCAAAGTAGCTGTCACCTTACCGTCATTTGTATAAGCTTCCACATCAAATTGGGTTCCGTATACACGAATAGCCGCTTTTTGAGGTGTATTCACGATAAACGGATGTCTCTTGTCTTTGGTAACCTTGAAATACGCTTCACCATTGAGCTGTACCTTCCGGCTTTCTCCTTCAAACCGCGACGGATATACAAGAGACGAATTTGAATTCAACGTAACCACTGTTCCATCCGGCAGAGTTGCCGAAGCTATCATTCCCGGATTTGTTGCCAGTTTAATATATCCAACCTTATTATCCTCCTTTGAAAAATATTTCAAGAAAGTAACAATCAACAAAGGGATAAACAAAATAGCCGCCACCCGCTGCGCCCAGACCCAGATTCTATAATCTTTTCTGATATTCATCTTTCCATGTACCACCTTCAGCGCGTTTTCCGTATCAACATGATTCAAAACGTAAAGTGCATCTGTTGTCTGATAGATTTCTTTCATCTGAAGAGCAATATTCCGGTTCTCATCTGATAAGGCTATCCATTGCTGTACCTCCAGGACTTGATCTTCATTCAGTTTTCCTTCATAGTACAAAGGAAGCATATCGTATATTTGAAAATTCTTTTGATCCATTTTATCTGGTCTTTATTAGTATGACAAACAAGGAAAGAGGATTCCTAAACAAAAATATGTTTTTTTTTAAATAATTTGGAAGAAAGGAGTTTTTTAATACTTTTGTGATCGAAATCCACCTATACTATGAAAAAAGAGGCCTCCATCCAGCAAGATAAAATATTGCTTTTTGCTTTGTGCAAAAGTGATAACAAAGCCTTTGATACCCTTTTTAGAAAATATTACAGACCGCTTTGCGTTTATGCCTACCGTTTTGTGGATTTGACCGATGCGGAAGAAATCGTTCAGGATATTTTGCTCTGGTTGTGGGAAAATCGTGAAAGCTTTTCTATTCAATCCTCTTTATCTTCCTATCTTTTCCGGTCAGTATATTACCGATGCATGTCATGCATTGAACAAAAAGACATCAAGCACCGCATAGAAACGCTTTACTGGGGAAAACAATCACAAGAATTTCCTTCGGACATGGACGCATTACAAGTCAATGAACTAATTCTACGAATTCGTCAGGCTATCGAAAAACTTCCTGAAAGTTATCGGAAGGCCTTCGTCCTTCACCGCTTCAAGGACAGAAGTTATAAGGAAATTGCTTTGCAACTGAATGTTTCGCCCAAGACCGTGGATTACCGAATTCAGCAGGCACTAAAGTTGCTTCGAGAAGATCTAAAGGATTATTTTCCACTGCTTTTTATTCTTTATATTTATCCTAATTGATCTACTGTATTTCCTATAAACTTCAACTTTTTGCATATACATACTGGCAATCTCATTATTGATGAATTATTTGATTTTTGTCTTATACTGGAAAAAGTTTACAGTTTTGAAACCGTAAAAATTTAAAAGTATGAGGACATTTAAAGGAATGACTGATGAAATGCGACTGCAAATCATCCAAGAGTATTTAGACGGATCAAGTAAA
>Ga0268357_100414_pt1 | contig 55952 bp, 54 predicted proteins | sample BioMet10_FD_192466 | JGI IMG/M metagenome (GOLD analysis project Ga0268357, IMG submission 192466) | Sewage microbial communities from Oakland, California, United States - Biofuel 10 (Illumina Assembly) | ecosystem: Engineered > Wastewater > Sewage > Unclassified | place: USA: California... | reverse complement strand
CGCCCGCGGCTCGCCGATGCCGATGCCGGCAAGGGAAAGCCGGGGTCTGAATCCGAAGCGCCTCATTCAGGATTTTACTCCAGTGATAAGGCGGACGGACCATCGCCCGGCTTTAGGATATAAAAAAAGGAGCCACCGCTCCCTTTGCGTTTTCTTTGATGAGGCTTAAGCGTCTCTAGCGTTCTTCCGGATAAAGTCATCGACGTCTTCGTAATGGATCCCTAAGGCGATTGAGAGTTCGCCGAAGAGAATCGGCTCGGCCCGGTTCAGGAATTGCTGGTCCATCGAATTGAGATGACCCTCGCGAAGCTTCCGCTGTTTAATTCCTTCTAATAAGGGAGCTAAGGCGGAAAGATCACCGCCGCTAATGGCGGACTCGTAGGCGAGCTTGCGCTTCTTGCTGTCCATCTCGTAGAAGTCTCCTAAGGCCGGCCAGGATTGGACGAGCCTCAAAGCTTGCTGTTTGCTTAAAATCGCGGTGAGGCTGGTCGAGTTGCCGACTGGGACTCGGAGAATCGTTCCCTTGTCTTCGCCAAAAAGCGGTTCCAGGACATAATACTGGGTACCGGAAACATCCCCCGACATTACGGCGATGTCTTTGATGAGACAGACCCCGCAATGCTTGTGATCGACGTAATCGTTGACTTTAAACATCTTCGCTTGTTTCTCCATACGACCTATGACTGAAAAGGCCCTGTTAAGCAGGTCTTACGCCTCAATGTTAGGCCGCATGCTTGGAAAGATTATACCATGAGACGGCATCTTTTTCTATCCAAGGGCCCAAAAAAGCCCGAAAACTTCGAACTTTGTTTTTTTCATTCCCACGAAAAAACCGCCTAGAGTAACGACTCTAAGCGGTTTTCGTTGACATTCCTTAGGCCGTATAATCGGTGCTAAAGGCTTCGGTAGAGTGACTCGCGATGTAGTTGGCCCAAGCGGTTTGAGCACCACCAGCGACCCAGCACTCGGTTTCTTTGCCACCGGACACGTTGGTGAGCTTGGCATCGAAGCTGACGTCGAGGGTGACGATCTCTTGAATGCTGAGCGTGCCCTTGGCTTCATTAAGGAGGTCGTTATCGCCGCTCACGGTGACATCGAGATCCTTTAAGGCACTGACTCCTGCCAGCGCGCCCATATCGAGTTTCATGACCCACTCCGGATTGTTCGAAGTGCCTGCGCTATAGACGAAGGACTTCAGAACGTTTTCGAAGTACATCGGCGAATCGCCGGCGGTCGAAGAGGAGATATCGCTCAGGTAGTTGCTATTGAGTCCGACCACGAAGCCCATGATCCAGTTGGTCATGTTCTTCCGGAACTCTTCGCCGGTGACTCTCCGAGTATAAGTCTCATCGAACCAGCTGGTTAACTTCTTATCGTCAAAGCGATAGAGGTAAACCGTATCGACGCCGCTCGTGGTCCCATTGTTATCGTAGTAGAGCGTGATGTAACGCGTTCCACCCGGGATATAGGAGGTATTGACCGCCACGATCATCGGAAGCTGAATCTTGGCATAGATTTTCACGGTCGCGCCATTCACGTAGACGTAGAAGTCAGCGCTGATCGCATCAATCGTGAAGACCTTGAGGGCCACCGCCGAAGCGGAAAGGCTGATGTGGTAAGTATTGATTTCACTGGTCTTGATGCCATAACGCATTAAGACGGCGAGATCGGAGAAGTCGATGAACTTCGAGGTATCGTGCGAAGCGATCCGTTGAAGGTTTCCATCGTAGGTCCCTAACGATAAGGAAACGTTGATGGCTTTGCCACCGGTGGTGAGACTGACGCTCAGATCTTTTAACTGTTTCTCGGCAGTGTAATCGATCGTGAGGGTGATGTCGCTGGTGGTCCCGGCGATGGCTTTGCTTAAGACCACGACGGTCTTATCGGCCCCGAAGGAAGAAGAGACGATCATGTTGTTGGTGATCAAGGCGTTAAGCTTGTTGTCGATCACGTCGCCTAAGATGGTCGAGCTGACCGATTCGGTGAGCTTATCGCTGAAACGAGTGAAACGTTCATCCTTGGTATTCATGAGATCTTTGATCAGATCGATCATGTCATTGAGGGTGTCGATGGTGAAGCGGCCTTGGAGCAGGGTCGGAGTCTTGTTACCGTTCGTATCGGTCGTGCTGGCGCCCGAATTGTAGGTGAAGAACATGTTCTCAGTTTTGACGACATCGATCGCGACTTTATAGGTCTGATCGTACTTGGCTTTATGGTCGTTAATGACGATCGAACCACTGCCGGATTTATAGGTGGCACTGCTCTTTAAGACGTCCATCTCGGCTTCGCCGTTAAAGTCGAAACCGATCGCGGAATTGGTGCTATCGGTAATCGAACCCGAAATTCCAAAGGCGGCCTGGCGGGCATCGACGACATCGAGAACTTGATCCGTCACGTTCTTGGCGTGGGTGAGTTCCGAATAATCGCTATCGGTGATGGCCCGGCTCGCATAGGAGGTGAGCTTAAGGGTGCCGTTATAGGTGAAGGAAGCAAAGGCGATGTTCTTGAATTCGATCTTCGCTAAGTTCTCTGCGGTCGCATCGATCGTGAAGACGATGCTGCCTTTCATCCCAACCGGAAGCAAGCTCACGGTCACGACGATTTGGTTATCGCTGCTCGTGATCGATTGAATCACGTCGAGGGCCGATTCGTAATGGCCTTCTTTGATCCCGGAAACTAAGGAACTGGAAGTGATGGACGAAACGCCATCCTTGATATCCTTAATCGTATTGACGAGGTGAACCTTATCGGCCATGGTCTCGATGTTATCGAGTTGGGCTAAGGTCTGACCATCGCTCGAGAACTTATCGGTGGTCTTGGTGATCCGGCCGACGATTTCATCGAGGGTGAGCCGGCTCATCTTGGTCTTCACGATGTTCTGATAATTGAGGTAGGCAGTGCTCGCTTTCGAAGCATCGCTAACGTAATCAATCGCGACTTGTTGACTGGCCGTACCCGCCGTGAAGGCAAGGTCGGCGTTAATCTGCGGAGCCGCCATATCTTTAAGATCGGCATTGGCTTTAAGGGTGAGACCCGCGGTTTCATCCACTTCAGCCGTCGTGACTAAGCCATTGGCGTCTTTGACCGCGTCAGAGACGACGTGGGTCAAAGTGGAGTCGAGATCCAAACCAAAGGTCGGCGATTTCACTAAGGGATAAATCTTGTCGAATAAGCCGAGCGAGTTGACGAGACGATGATAGTTCGCGGCATCATTGGGAAGCGTGATGGCGACGTTATGGGTCGTATCGATCGCAACATTGAGAGCCGCCGTCATGTTATTCGAAAGGGTGATGACGCTGCTTTGTCCCGTCGGATCTTCATAATCCGGCAGCTTGACCGAGGTCAGATCGTAATCGGCGGTCGAAGCCATCGATAAAGGCAGAGTGACCGATCCAAAATGGAAGGTCATGTAATAGATAAAGGACCCATCATTTTGTTTGACGGACTTCATCGCGCCTAAATCGTTCATCAAAGTCGTAGTATCGACGCTGCCAGTCGAGAAATTGCTCGGCAAATTGAGAGCGTCCGGTCCGCCTAAAGCGGTCAAGATATCATCGCCGATCTGGTCGAGATCGCCCATGCTGGTTTCGTAAGTCGTTCCCTCATGAACATAAGAGGAAGCGTTATAGTCCACTTTGTATTTGAGGTCCCAGGTTTCCTCGGCACTCGCGCCCGGATTGGAAACGCTGAAATAAACCACTTTGTCTTTTAAGGTAACATCGAGCTGACGGGTTTTGCCGTTATAGGTGATCGGGCAATAGAGGTTTAAGCCTAATTCATCGGTGCTCGGCATGACTAACTTAAGAGTTCCGCCGCTAACCGTAATCAGATTGTCGTGAGATTCATAGACAGCGGCACTCGATTCGGTCGCCGCGGTCTTGAGGATCTTGCTCGGAGCATTAAAGCTGCCGTTAATGGTCGCACTCAAGCCTTTGCTGGCTACGCCTTCCAGGCTAGCCATGAAGTGGTCAACATCGGTCATTCCGTTATCGTCTTCAATGTAGCCGCCACCGCTATTGGTGTTCACGTTGGCTTTGTTGACTTTGGTCGGAATGAGAAAATAGGTCAACGCTGCACTGACCGCGAGAACCCCAACGAAGGTTCCAGTGGTCGTTAAGGCCTTTTCCCACACGTGTTTCGATTCTTTTTTGTTTGTTTTCTTTTTCATAAATTAATGGTTTCCTTTCTTAAGTTCGGCTCGTCCGTCAAGGCTCATGAGGTCGTGACGGTATACGCAATTGGGATATTGAGATCCGGAATCGCATAATCGCCTCCCATTTTGAATTCGGTTTTCAGGGTGGCGACGATTTCGGAACCGACGCCCGCTTTGGTCTTGGCGTAATACTTCTCGTACGCGATATAGGAGAGCGGATTAAGATCTTGATCGAGTTGGAAGGTCAAATGGCAGAAGTAGAAGGTGGGCCGACTCGCTAAGTCCGAGATCGAAACCATTTGGGTTTTGTAGTTGAAACAGGCGGTGTTCTTGTCTAGTTCGAGATCAACCGTATAGGTGCCATCGCTATTGTGAACGATCGCGGTCGCTTTCCCGGAATCGGGGCTGCCGGTCGTAATCGTGGTCCCCTTGCAAATTAAGTAGATCACCGGGGCGCTCACGTAATGCCCCATATATTCCTTATATTCTTTATCGGTATAAGAGGTGACGTCCTTCGCTTCGTAGACTCCTTCTTCAACCGAGGTACCGATTGAGCCGTGATAAGCTTTGGTCGTGCCCCCGGAGGAATAGGCCCGATCGGCTAAGGCCACCACTGAGCTTTTGGAATTAGATTCTTCAAAATAGGAATCATTGGCCCGAATCTTGGTCGAACGGATTTGCTGAACCACGTTCACGGCTGGGACGACGGCTTGGCCGCTGCATTGGGCGTACCAGGTCGAATTAGAAATGAGCAAGGCGATTGAGACATTAGCCAGATCGGGGGCGGTGAAGGCGTCATCGTAGGAACCGCCAGCCGCTTTCGTTCGTTTATATTTCGTTAATAGCGAATCGTAATTGACCGTGAAGGCATTGGCATCGACGTTGGAGTCGTCGACTTCATCGGCGAGGAGCATGTTATGAAGCTTAAAGCCTAAGGGGATGCCGCATCCAATAGCAATCGCCGAAGCCACACCCAAAGTAATCCAAGTGGACTTGGTGACTTTCTTCGATTTTGGGTTTTTCTTTGCTTTTGCCTTAGACATAGCGGTCCACCTATCGGACCAGCTTGAATTATAGAGGCCACAAAAGCAAAATCACTCTCGTGCGCGGTTCCAATTTAGAGAATTGGCACTCTCCAAAACGGAGAATCGCGTTTTAGGGACCCCGTGAATGTGTTTTCTCTTCCTATTTTGGTCAAATCTCCGAATAAGCGATACTCTTTTTGTCTTGTAGTGTAGACAGACTGTGAGCATAATGAAGCCATGGAAAACCTTTCGGACATCGTTGGCCAGAATTTAACCGCCTTGCGGAAAGCAAAAGGCCTGACTCAGCAGGAGGTCGCACTCAAATTGAACTATAGCGACAAATCAATTTCCAAATGGGAACTGGGTTACAGCATTCCTTCCGTCGATATTTTGAAGGAGTTCGCGGACTTCTATGGAGTCAGCGTTGATTTTCTCATCACGGAAAATTCGCCTGAAGATGCCAAAGAGGTCGTGAAGAAAACTTACGATTCTAATCGCAGTAACAAAACAATCATCATTGCTTTGGCCGTCACCGCAGTTTGGCTTGTCGCTATTTCCATCTATCTTTCGCGGATTATTTTCTACGATCCCCCAATGAATCTTTGGATCGCTTTTGTTTGGGCGCTCCCGATCTCCGCCTTAGTCGCCGCCCTGCTTTCTCGAATCTTCTTTGGACGTGGCATCACCAGCATGGTACTGCTCAGTGTCTTCGTCTGGACTTTCGTCGCTTCCTTCGCCGTTCATTTCATGTGGTTCTCAGCGCACCCCCAAAACATTTGGTACATCCTTGTGGTTTGTATCCCGATTCAGGTGATTTTGATTCTCTCGCTGCACTTAAGACGGAACGAGTAAAGCGTTCCGCCTTTCTTTTTAGGCTTTGCCGTCGATGTGATCGGCGTCTTCTTCGCTGATCTCGGCGTTTTGATAGGCGGCTTGAAGCGGAACGAGAATGTTGTCCGAAATCACATCGAGGGCCCGTTGATTCTCGAGTTCGCTCCGGCTGAGATCGATTGAAAGATAGGCATTGATGAGGGCCATCAAATCGCCCCCAAGCTCTTTGAAGTCCGGGGCGCCGGAATCGATTGAATCGATTTTCGCGAAAAGATTATAGAAGCTGAGGGCGAGCGGAGTCCCTGCGGTCTTGATTCCATCGAGAATCGAAGCCATCTCGTGCGGGCTGAGGGCAAAGAACTGTTCCCAGGTGAGTTTCGGATTGTTACTGGAGTCGACATAAAGCGAAAGAAGAGAGAGGGGGTAACGTTTTCCAATTTTTTCGACGAAGAATTGCTCATTCAAATTGAAGTCGCCATCCGCTAAGCCAATCTCAATAAGGCTTTCTTGGAGAATGATCGAAAAAAGGACTCCGAGGGAGTTCTCGGGCGGCACAGTCGCCAAATCGCTATTTCCAAATCCCGCCGTCATCGCTTCCGGAACCCCGGCTTTTTGGCTCATCCGGGTGAAGAGGTCCATGATGTCATCAAAAGACTTGAGGGCTTTGTCCTCAATTTCCGACGTTGTCATTTTGACCGGTACACTATCCATGCCACCAATATAGCCTCTTTTTCTTGGGGCGAAAGAGAAACGGCAAAAGAAATTAGAAACCGAAGGCGTTATCGTCCCCGTATAAAGCCGCGACCTTGATGAGCAAAGCCACCACGTGTTTGCACGGACCCGGGAAACGGCGATGGGCCTCGCAATCGCAATGATGAGAAGAAATCTGATTGCCGACCAAGACTAAACTCACGGAATACTCGTTCCCGGAAGATCCCCGAACGTGGCTGCTAAAGGCATCCGGTCCCGTTTGTTCCACCACCCCGACCGCCCCATCTTCATAAAGCGCTCGTGCCTTTCCCCAAAGTGGGACCTCGATCCCGTCTTCTAAGGCATCAAGATTAATTTCAATTTTGGGCTGATTATCTTCCATATTTTTATTTTACTGCATGAAAGGTCCGCCCACTAGACAAGTTCAAGGCATTGGGGTATCAAATTCAAAGGAAACAATGTTACAATCAAAACCATGAAACGGGCATTAGTTCTTTGCGGGGGTGGATCCCTCGGTTCCTACGAAATCGGGGCTTGGAGAAAGCTCAAAGAAAAAGGCCTAACTTTCGATATTGTCACCGGGGCCTCCATCGGTGCGATTAACGGGGCGATGGTTGTGATGGACGATTACGATACCGCCTTAAAAATGTGGGAAAAGATCAACACCGATGAGGTGATGCGTTATGGCATCGACCTCGATCGCAGTTTTTGGGGCGAAGTCGATTTCCATAAAGGTTCCCGTTTTCAAAAATTCTTAGGAACTTATTTAAAGAAGAACGGGGTCGATAATACCCCTTTCCGTGACCTCATGAGTCACACGATCAATGCCCAGAAAGTCGTCAGTTCTCCCATCAAGTTTGGTTGCATAGCGACCGAGTTCCCTTCGACCAAAGAAACCCGACTCTATTTCACCGGGGCCAAAGCCAGCCAAGTCATCCCTTATCTTATGGCCACCAGCGCTTGCTTCCCGATCTTCTCGAAATATAAACTGAACGGCCGCCTCTATATCGATGGAGGCTGGCGCAATAACCTTCCGATCGATTACGCCCTCGATTTAGGGGCGGACGAAGTCATTGCGATCATGCTTCATAGCTTCCCTCCGATGCCGCAAAAGCCGGAATACTATAAAGATCTTCCGAACGTCACGGTGATTGAACCTTCGCTCCCCCAGGGCTCGATTATGTCCTTTAAGCAAGATGCGATTCATTTCAATATGGAGCTCGGCTATCTCGATGCGGGAAAAGCTCTCGGGGATTACCGCGGCTTTGCCTTCGCCTTCTCGAAAGAGGAAGACATCGCAGAACGTTCCCGTCTTTTCTACCAAGGTCTCTTGAAACTCGGTCTTCCCATCTATTTGGAGTCCCGAAAGATTCTCAAATGGCACGGAAAAGAACCTGCCACCGAAGAAGCCCTCTATCTTCGCAACTTGGAACGGATCGCACTTCTCTATGGCCTCAATGGCATCAAGCTCTATCAAGTCAATGAACTAGAAGAAGCCATCAAAGAAGCCATCCTGAATTTCAAGCAACCCATCCGGACCCGGAAACAGAAGCTCACTGCCGCGGAGTTGGAAAAATGGGATTTGCTAGAAGAGGCGAGCAATTATGCTCCGCCTAAACCCATCGACCGAACTAAAAAGGTCCTGCAAATCCTTGATATTTTTACAGCGCAATACTTATTTAAAAAGTAATTACCGCTTCGGGTAATACGGCCCGAGGACTTCGGCAAGTTTGTTATCGTGATAAACGAGAGTCAGCTGAAAAGGCCGACTCTCTTTTTGATTTAGCAAAGGCAAGAAGACCCGGTCGCCTTCCCAAAGATTAAGTTCCATGATCTTGGCTTTTGGGATCCACGATAATGTTCCTTCATCGCAAACGATTTCTTCTCCGGTAAACTTATCGCCAGTATAGAGATACATCCGTTCGGGATCGTAGCGATCATTGAGAAAGTCGATATACCCATGGTAGACGTAATGGGTTAAGGTCAATCCGGTCTCTTCTTTGATCTCCCGTTTCAAACAGGCGACGATCGATTCGCCAGGCTCAACGTGACCGCCCACCCCGATCCATTTGCCTTCATTGAGGTCATTCTTCTTTTTGTTGCGGTAAAGCATGAGATAGGCCTCATCCTTTTCCAGATAGCAAAGGGTGGTCTTCACTAGACCTTGCTCTCGAATCGCTTCAAGCGCTTTCAAATGGTTCCAATGCATCACGATGTCCCCGACCACTCTGGGCAGATCTTTTTCGATCTCATTTCCCCAATAGCGGAGGACCGTGTAGCCTTCTTTGGTGAGTTCGGCATTCACTTCAGCATCGCGGGCGATGTTCCGCTCGATCTTGGGAATCCAATAACTCTTATGGGTTCGAATGCTCTTTTTGTTTTCCTCAAAATGGTAGCCATGCCAAAATTCCGAATCGGCAAAGATAGCGATTTTATATTTGGAATTCACAATATCGGGATGGCCGAAAACGTGGGAAGAGTTGCAACGGTAAGAGAATCCTTGAGCCCGCAGGGCTTTCCGAAGCGAAAGCTCGATGCCGGTATTCTTGCCTCGGATATGTGACATGGTGAATGAGACGACTTTTGGATCTCTTTTCACGTGTTTTTTCGCCATAAATTAACTGGGGAAAACGATTTTCCGTAAGGCCGGATAAACCAGATAAGGAAGCGCGAGGTCATCGAGGGAAGCTCCCTTAAGGGAGAGACACTCAAGAATCGGTTCACGCTTTAAAGAAAGGACTAAGCAGAAATCCGGCTCGGCCTTATTCGCCAGGAGAACGAGTAACGGTTCTTCTTCACCATTCACGGTCAACGCTAATAAGTCCCAGGCCGAGATATCAAAATGATAGACGGCTTTAAGATGAGGATCGTTCTCTTTTAGAACGGCCGGGACAAAAACAAGATCGCTTGAAACCGGAATCGTCGAAAGAGCGGCGATCCGTTCCTTAATCTTGGCGCAATAGGCTAAAGCGTTCTTGTCGTGGGGATCGGCGATGATCGAGCGTTCACGATGGTAGACGGCTGGCCGGAGCTTATAGACGTCAATCGCACTCCAATTCCGTTCTTCTTTTGCCACAACCGCGTCGTAATTACGAATCGGCTTTTTGCCTGTGGCTTCGAAGACGGGTTTCGCGACGAGGCTCTCCGTTACGATCTCTTCGGGTTTATTCTCTGGTGTGATTTCTTTGACGGGTTTCGCTTTCGGTTGATCGGGCTTCGCATCCAAGTTCGGAACCTTCTTGGTCGAGACCGCTTCAAAGGCGGGCCGCGGTGTCGCAATCGAAATCGGCTGATCCTCATCTTGCTCTTCTGAAACTTTTGGCGTCGAAATCGAAGCCACGGGGGCCTTCTTTTTCGGACGGTCGGGGGTCGCGTTCAAATTGACGGGTTTACCATGACCACCAGCTTCAAAGGCCGGACGAGTCACCGCAATCGTCTTATTATCGTCATCTTCCTCTTCGTCCTCGGAGGCTACAGGAGCGTTTCCAAGATTTCGAATCTTTCCTTTTCCCCGAGCTTCAAAAGCGGGACGAGCAACATTGATTGTCACCTCTTCCTCGCCGGTTTCAGGATTCTCTTCTTCTAGCACTTCGGAGGGAGTTTCGCTCCCACCGAGATTCACGATTTTGCGTTTGCCTCCCGCTTCAAAGGCGGGACGGCCCACTAAGATTTCGCCAGGCTCAGAATCTTCAGAGGTCTCTTCTGACAAATCTTCGCCCGAGAAATAGAGCGCGGTTTCTTCTTTCTCAACGATCGGGGCTTCTTCTTCCACCCCTAATGAAGTCAAAAAGTCGTCGCTTCCTAACGTTGGGGCGTCGTCGCTTTCCTTGATCCGAAATCCCCGGTAGAAAGCAATCGAGAGACCCTGATGAGTAAAATCAAAGACCCCGCCTTCTTGATGGTGATTCTTTTCAACGAGTAAGGCATTGACTAAATACCCGGCGGCATTTAAGGTGATGGCCGCGATGAGCCAATCCGACAAATGGAAGTTACCCCGCCGAGCCGCTTGAACTAAATCCTCTTGATAATCTTGAGGGAAAATCCGGGCATCCCCGGTAAAGTTCAAAGCCCGGTAGCCCATTAAAATATTCGAGTCTTGTTCGAAATAGGGCCGGGAAAAATCCGCGCCGTCATTGGCTAAAATATCCTGGCCAAGTTGGCCCATAAAAAGGAAGGTTCCGATTTGATCCTGTTCCATCGTTAACCCTCCTTTGGATTGTGACTTGATTAAACCGTCTCCTATTGTAGTCATCTTGACCATTTTGGGAAAGAAGAAGGTACAATACTTTCATGCATAAACTCGGCTTAGCGAAACCCACCGACCTCCCTGCCCTCATGAAATTATTCCGGCGGGTCAATGCGGAATTGATTGCCGAAGGCAACCTCATGTGGACCCATGGTTATCCCCTAGAAAGTGACTTTCAAGCGGATATCGATAATCACTGCCTCTACGTTTTAAAAGAAGGGGCGAGAGTTTTAGCGATGGGCGCGGTCAGCCATGATGTGACCGCCGATTTCTTTGCCGATTCCCATTCCGCGGCCAAGACGACCGAGGTCCTCGAAAAAGTCGGTTGGGCGGGCGAACCGATCGCGATGCTCCACCGCTTCATGGCTGACCCGGCCTATCAAGGCCAAGGCATCGCGGCCGAGTTATTGGACTATCTTTTAAGCCGCTACAAAGGCTCGACTTGGATCTTCGCGGCTTATCCGACGAATCTCCGGGCGATTCGCTTCTACGAAAAACATGGCTTCACCAATTATGGAATCTATAAAGACTTTGAATGGGGCCAAGATTCAGTCCAGATTTTGATGGGAAAAAAGTATAAGCGCGACGGATTATGCGCTGGTTATTAAGAGAGCTGTGAATCATAGAGTTCTTTGAAGAACCCGTTTTGAGCCATCAGTTCGCTAAAGTTCCCTTGTTCAATCACGGCCCCATCTTTGAGAACGAGAATGAGGTCGGCGTTTTTAATGGTGCTAAGCCGATGGGCGACCACTAAGGAAGTCTTGCCTTTCATGAGTTCGTCAAAACTCTTGGAGAGCAGTAATTCGGTCCGAAGGTCAATATTGCTGGTCGCTTCATCGAGGATCACGACTTCCGGTTCAATCAGCATGATTCTAGCGACGCAAAGAAGCTGTTTTTCCCCGGTGGATAGCCCGGAGGAATTGCTGACGATGGTATCGTAGCCTTGGGGCAGTTGCCGGATGAAATCATCGGCGTGGGCTTTTATCGCCGCGGCTTTAATCTCTTCTAAGCTCGCCTCGGGCTTGCCATAAGCGATATTGTCTTTGATCGAACCATTGAAGAGCCAAGTGTCTTGCAAAACCATCCCGATATGTTTCCGAAGTTCCGACTTCGGATACTCTCTCGTGTTTTTGCCATTCACGACGAACCCGCCATTTTGGGGATCGTAGAAACGAAGAAGCAGATTGATGATCGTGGTCTTGCCACATCCGGTCGGGCCCACCAACGCGATTTTATGGCCTTGGTAGATCTCCACGTTCATATCTTTGATGATCGGACGTTTGCCATCATAGGAGAAATCAATGTGATCGGCTTTTAAAGTCTTGACCGGTTCATTCAAAGAAACGGTTCCCGCATCGACATCATCGTGAGTTTCAATAAGGGAATCGATCCGTTTAAACGAGGCGAGGGCATACGAGACTTCGCTGGCGACGTTCGAGATTTCGTTGAAAGGCGACATGTATTGGTAGGCATAGCTTAAGAGGGCGCTTAACGCCCCAACCCCGAAGTCAGCGATGCCGAGGCCAGGGTTATGAAGAATCAAATACGCTCCTAAGAAGGTGATGACCGCGTAGATGATGTTGTTGACAAGTCGAGTCGAGGGATTGATCCAACCGACGGCGAAAGTCGACTTGAAGTTCGAGACCCGTAAGCTCTCGTTCAGCTGATCGAATTCTGTTTCCTTCGTCGCGGTGAAACCATAGGCTTTCGCGGTCTCGAGGTTAGTGATTGACTCGAGCGAGTAGGCGGTGAGGGTGCCGGTCTTCGCGTTCTGCTCCTTGTAGTATTTGGAATTGTGGCTTGAGACGAATTTGCTCACGAGAATCGATAACGGAGTCAAGACAATCACAGTGAGGGCCAAGATCCAGTTCAGCATGAACATGAAGACCAAAGTCACCGCGATTTGAACGATGCCTTCATAGAGGGCCCCCGCCCCGACAATAAGACCGGTTTGGACGTTCTCGATATCGTTCACGAGTCTTAAAACAAGGTCCCCGTGGTAGTGATTATCAATGTAACGAAGACTCACCCGGTTGAAGGAAGCGAAGACTTGGTCCCGCATATTCTTCACGAGCTTCTGCCCTAAGTAGGAAGTGAACAAATCAAAGAGATAACGGAAGATCATTCCCCCGATGATGAAGGCCCCAATCAAGATGAGGTCGAGCGAGATATCGGTCTGGCCTTTGCTGATATGGTCGATCGCTAAGCCAGCGACATAAGGAATCGCCATCTTGGCTAGCACCGAAAGGAGGGCGAAGATCAGGGAAAGGATCGCATATCCATGCGAGCCCTTCAGATATTTAAATACCAGTTTCAGGTCTTTCATTTGACCGCCACCTGGGTTTCGTAAATCTCGCGGTAAATCGCGCAGTTCGTTAAGAGCTCGTCGTGGGTACCTTTCGCGGCAATTTTTCCATGATCAAGGACGTAAATGATGTCGCAATCCCGAATCGAAGTTGCCCGTTGCGAAACGATTAACGTCGTTAAATCATGTCTCTTTTTGATATTTTGGCGAACCATGAGGTCACTCTTATAGTCGAGGGCGGACGTCGAATCGTCGAGAATCAAAATCGGCCGGTTCGAGAGCAAAGCCCGGGCGATCAATAGCCGCTGCTTCTGGCCACCCGAAAGATTAACTCCGCCTTCTTCGACCAGGTGATTGAGTCCATCATCAAACTTCGAAACGAATTCTTCGGCCAAGCTATCTTGCAAGGCATTTCGGACCATTTCTTCGCTCGCGTCAGGATCGCCTAAAAGCAAGTTGCTCTTGATCGTGCCTTTATAAAGCTGCGGCTTTTGGCTCACCAAAGCGATATTGCCGCGGAGCGAATTCAGATTGTAGTCTTTGATGTCCTGACCTTGGAAAAGAATCTGACCTTCGCTCGCATCGTGGAAGCGTTCTAGTAAGGAAACGAGGCTTGATTTGCCCGAACCGGTTCCCCCGATGAGACCAATTCGTTCCCCGGCTTTGATGTCGAGGTTCAAATCTTTTAAGGCATACTCTTCGCCGCCAAAAGAAAGGGAAACCCCTTTGAAACTAAAGAGGGTGGAACCGACTTCGATCGGAGCCGAGGTCTTTGGGCCATCCACAATATCGGGGGTGATGGCGAAGAAATCATCGACCCGTTTCTTCGAGGCTAAAGCCTTCGATAAGCTGGTGATGAGACGCGAGAACAAGATCAAGGCGGTCAAGGCCTGGGCCAAATAGTTCATAAGGGCGACCGCGGTGCCCACGCTCACGCCACTGCCGCTTCCTTGATAACCCGCTAAGTAGAGGACGAGGAACACGCCGAGGTTCGTAAAGGCAAACGTCAAGGGGTTGATAAAAGCGTTAATCCGAGCGAGGGCGAATGCTTTCTTTCGATAACTTAATGAGGCTTTTTGGAAATGGGCTTGCTCCGCTTCTTCTTTGTTGAAAGCCCGAACCACCCGGGCCCCGGTGAGGTCGTCTTCGCCTAAGGTCGAAATATGATCGAGTTCTTCCTGAATCGCTTGATATTTCTTCGGGGTTAAAGCCATCACCACGAAGATAACAATGCTGGAAAGGAGTAAGGCTCCAAGAACGATGAGGCCGGCTAACGGGGACAAGATGAAGGCGGAAATGACGGAGCCAATGACTAAGAAAGGCGCCCGGACGAGAAGCCGCATGAACATGTTGACCCCAACTTGGAGCGAGAAGGAATCGTTATTGATCAGGGTCAAAGCCTTACTCTTGCCAAAGGTTTCGAGTTGACTCGAAGAAATCGCGTCGAGGTGATGATAGATTTCTTTTTTGAGATCGTAGGCGTAGTCGGCGGAAACCCGGGCTCCCAAGTATTGGGTGATCATCGTGACTCCAAAACCCGCGATGGCTAAAGCCAGCATAATCAGGCTTCGCCACAAAATATACGTTCCATCGGAATTGACGATGCCGATATCGATAATGTCCTTCACAAGGAAAGGAACGAAGAGCTCGCACACGCATTCAAAGAGTTTGAATAAAGGGGCGAGGAGGACTTTGACTTTGTATTTTTTGAGTGGGGTCAAAGCTTTCATGGTCATCTCTATTTTCGTTCTTTTCCTTTTTTGGGGGCTAAGACGATTTTCTTGCCTTTAATTTCTTTTTTCGGATCGCTATAGAAGCGGAACTCGGCGATGGTATCTTCGGAGCCATCTTCATCCACATGGACAAAACTCCAGCCATCTTCGTTATTCCCTTCGAGTTTCTGCCAGTCTTGACGCGAGGAAGCCTTCACGTCGGCGACTTGGTTAAGTTCCCAACGAATCGTTCCCGAAACAAAGCCGGCATAGAGGGAACCGACGTCGATGATGAGGGGCGGGTTCGGATAAGTCATATCAAAAGAGAGGTCACCGGTTGAGGCATCGAATTCCACCAGCGAGAACTGTTTGGTCTCGTCAGGATTATTGCCTTCGCTAAAGGAAGCGGAGAAAGTGTCGGCATCAAAAATCGGATCATGGTGATGGAGATGATGGGCTTTGGCGATGGTCGTGATCCCTTTTTCGATTTGCTCGTAGAGATCAGGTTCCGGGTGGGCATCATCGAAGGTGCTGCGAAGATTGTACGAAAGTTCGGCGAGAAGATAGAGGCGAATCGCGACTTCTTCATCCTGAGCAATGCCGAGGCCTTTTTCATACATTCTGGCTAAGCGGCAGGAATAATCGGGGAGATCGTACCAATTGCGGTGATCGACGGTGAAACGGGCGTAGACTTCACCATAAGCGCCGGCAAGAAGTTGGTAGGCAAAAGCGGGATCCGGTTCGACATAATAACCATAGAGATAGCAGTCGGAAAGACGGAAGATTGCCTCAAAAGAACCTAAGGCCGCCGCCTTGGCAAAGCATTCATAGGCCGAGAAATAAAGAGGGCCATCGAGATCCTCCGGATTGGCCGCTTGCTGATAAAGAACGCCGCGCCGGCATAAGGCGACCGGATTGGCCAATAAGGTTCGATTCTTGTAGAGCAACATCGCCTGATCGGGATTAGGCTTGGTAAATTCATCGCCGAAATCATAGACCCCAGCCAAAGTGAGAGCGGCTTTGGCGTCTCCTTGTGAAGACAACAAATTCAAATAGGTTAAGAAGAGAGCTTCATTCTTTTCTTTGTGGGTGATTTTGTTATCGAGATAACGCTGGCAATAGACCTTGGCCGCTTCCGGGTTGTTCTTCATATACTCGGGGCCGTAATACTCCAGATTCAGGGTTTTCAGCAGAGGCTTCGTGAGTTCGATTCCTGAGGCATCGCCGATAACGGCGTCGGTTCCGCATTCGGGGCAAATCGCCGAAATGCCCCGTTCATCGTTGATCCAATCTTGAACTTTGCGAGCACTATAAATCGAGCGGCAGAAAAAGCAGCCGCACTTGGTGCTGGAAACGATTTCGATCTCATTATTCGAAGCGTGGGATTTGAAGGCTTCAAACTCCGACTTGGTGAAGGTCGGTTCGTTCGTTTTTTCGACTTTGGTTTTTTTCGGGACTCTCATAGCGTGGCTATTCTATCACTAAGTGATAGTCTTCACACCTAAAGAAATAATCCCAAAATTCCTAAGGCCAATATCGCAAGGGAAAGGAAGCCCATTCCGCCGTAAAATTTGGAATTTCGCGGTCCGTACTCGACCGCCGCCCCATAACCTAAGATCGCAATCATCAGTGGCAGATAGAACCAGCCGGCCGGCTCCAGCCAAATCGAATCGTTGAAGTTCGCAATGAGCGTGTTGATGAACCCTAAAAGCATGAGCAAGATCATCGGGATATTGCGGAAACGGCGAACTCCCGTCGTCGGAAGGGGACCGTGGAGCCAATGGTTATCCGGGAAACAGCAAGCGATGATCCGAACCGAAGCCACCAGGCATCCGGTCATAAAGAAGAAAGCGTTATCGGGAAGGAAAAAGTAATAATCGAGGAAAAGGAAAGCCAAGAAAGCCAGCGTCATGACGACCGAGACGAATAAGTCGCCAAAGCCGCGAACCTGATGACTCTTTTCGGGGTCTTTAACATAAAAAGAGTAGACCCGTGTAGCGAAATGAGCGCTTTCCCCAATGGCGAAAAGAAAGAGCATCACCCCATAGCCAATCCGCAGTTTCGTCGGGTTCAGCGCGATGGTGAGAGCTCCTAAGACTAATAAAGCTAAGACCACGACCATTTTAAAGACGACGATCAGAGTCTTTTTTGACTTTGTCCCAATCCCTAGTTCCATGCTTTGCTATGATACCGCGTTTGCATAGCGTGCGCACGCTTGTATATAATTGTAACCAACATGAAAAAAACATTTGGCGGAATTAAAGTCTATTGGATGCTGATCGTGATTGCTTTATGCATCATCGGCATCATCTTCGGATCCATTTTCGATTTGGATATTGAAAGGGGGATGGCTCAAGTCAATAACCCCTTCGGCGTCTTCTTTGAATCCTTTGGCGAAGCCTTAGGCTACGCGATGGTTCCAATTGCAGGAACCTTGATCTTCATGGGTCTTAAAGATGATCGGCCCCTCGGGTTCAAGATTCTCGGTTGGGTTGTTCTCTTTGCTTCGATTGCGATTCCGACCTATATCCTCGGCCACGCCGCGACCAAGCCCTATACCTATCAACTTCCCATTTATTTCGCTTATCCGATCGCTTTCGTCATCATGACCTTCGCTTCGATGATCACTTATTTCCTCGCGGGGGTGGATGATCGGAACGTTTTATTAAAAGCCGGCCTTGTCATTTTAATCGCGATGCTGATTCAGCTTGCTCTCGTCACCGTCTTCAAAGGCTTAGCGGAGCGGCCGCGGTACCGCTGGCTCATCGATTCGAGTCTCAATACCAATTCGATCGCTTTCAAGAATTGGTGGGATTGGAACCCAAGCAACTTCTTTGGAATGATTCTTAAAGGTGACGATGGCTTAAAGAGTTTCCCCTCGGGGCACACTGCCACTTCTTCGGTCTGCTTCTTATTGCCGTTATTAGCGGCGACGAAGATGAACAAACTCTTCAAAGGCGAAGAGGCGGTTCTCTTTATCCTCGGTGGCCTCTATACCGTCTTAATCGGGGTGGCCCGCATTAGCGCAGGCGCCCACTTCTTGAGCGACGTTTCCTTTGGCGCTTTGATTGGCTCGGCCGTAAGTTTCCTCACCGTCTTTATCGCCTATCAACCGAAAAAAGAACCCGCGAAAGCCGAATAAAAACTGTCCACAAAAAAACGGTCGCCAACGAGACGACCGTTTTTCATTAGTCTTTGAGGATCAATTCAACCGGGCAATGATCGGAACCTTTGATTTCGTTATGGATCTTTGAGTCCACCACTTGGCTCATTAAGCGAGAAGAAACCACGAAGTAGTCGATCCGCCAACCGGCGTTATTTTCTCTAGCGTGGAAACGATAACTCCACCACGAGTATTTGACCTCTTCAGGATAAAGGGCCCGGAACGTATCGACGAAGCCCGCTTGAAGCAGCTTCCCGAATTCGGCTCGTTCTTCATCCGTGAAGCCGGCGTTATGGTGATTGGTACTCGGATTCTTGATATCGATCTCTTCATGGGCAACATTGAGGTCGCCAGTGTAGATGAGCGGTTTCTTGGCGTCGAGATCCTTCAGATAATCCCGAAGATCCTTTTCAAAGCCCATCCGGAAGGAAAGGCGTTTTAATTCTTCGCCAGAATTCGGGACATAAGCCCCAACGATGTAATAGTCCGGATACTCCAAAGTGATGACCCGGCCTTCATCGTCGTACTTGCCGTCTTTAAGACCATAACTCACGCTTAAGGGTTCCTTTTTCGCATACACGGCCACCCCGGAATAGCCTTTCTTCTCTTTGCTATTGGTGAAGTACAGGTGGTAGTCCTTATTGGTGTAAGGGAAAAGAAGACCGGCATCGTCGGAGTACTTGGTTTCTTCAAGGATAAAGACATCGGCATCGAGGGCTTTGAAGTCCTTCTCGAAATCTTTCTGCAAGATCGCGCGGATGCCATTGACGTTAAAGGAGATGATTTTCATGCGCCTATTCTACCTCACTCTTTCCCGTAACGGTATTGAACCACATCGACCTTTTGGTCGATCTTGCCAATGTAACGGTCCTTTTCGCTTCCGCATAATTGGAACCCGAATTTCTCGAGGAGATGTCGCGACCGGAGATTCCGGGCGTCGGTCTCGGCAAAGCCATACTGATAACCTTGGCTCCAAAGGAAGGATAAAACCGCGGCAAAAGCTTCGCTCATGTAGCCTTGTCCCCACTGATCGTCGCGAAGAATATAGCCGATCTCAAAACCCTGATTGGGCAAATTCTTAATCACGTTGATCTCACCGATCGCGGTTCCGCCAAGATCAATCGCCCAAGCATAGTTCCGGGGTTTGCTGACCCAGCGCGAAAGGATCCGGGCGCTATCTTCTGGGCTTCGATTGGGTCGCCAAAACAAAAACTCGGTGCACTTAATTGACGAGGTCCAACGGTACATCGCCGGGGCGTCTTCGAGGGTGAACGGCCGTAAAAGCAAACGTTCGGTTTTAAGAACTGGGGTCAGCACCATAAGCTATTTCGCCGCGATTTGCGTGGGGTTATCGGGGGTGGCTGCGAGTGAGAAGTCCTTGCTTTCCTTCACCTTTAGCATCAAGAAGACGATCGAGAGGGTGAAGCAAGGAGCCGCCAAGATAATGCAATACCAGCCGAGGAAAGTCGTGTCCATAAACTCAACTAAGATGGAACTTAGTCCCATCGAGATGACCATACCCGCCCCATAGAAAAGAGTTTGAACCGACATGGCAGAAGCCCGCAAATTCGTCGGGGCGCTTTCGCCGCACATGAGGATCAAAGTATCACTATTGCTCCAGTCAGCCCCTAAGAAGAGGCCAAGCAAGAGACCGACCACGAATTCGTTCCAGCCTAAATAGCATCCGACTACGAAGAGAATTAAAGAGGCCAAGGTGATCGAAAGCAAGATGATTGAGGTCCGTTTCCGTCCGATTCGATCGCTCAAAATTCCGGTGAGGAAAACGATGAGGGCGCAGGTTAACGGGAACATCCAAAAGGCGTTAGAAGTCGCGGAGGTATCGTAATTGAAGGCCTCCAAAATCGGACGATATTTGCTGGTGATGGTCCTTGAAAGGGTATAGAGCATCGTGCAAATGAAGATCCAGCGGAGTTGCGGAACCTTCCAGCCATATTTGAGGGCGGTGAAAAAGCCACCTTGCTTCTTGCTTTGATCTTTCTTTTCTTTGGCGATATTTGCCCGTTCTTCCGGCGTGAGTTTTAAGTAGGCGATCCTAGAATCGATGAAGGGGTCAGTCTCGCGGGCGAAGAGGAGAGAAAGGAATGCCCCCACCGCTCCGACGATCGCCGGAATCAAGAAGACTTTACGCCAAAGAGCGGCCTCGTTATTCATCAGGGTGACCCGGCCCAGTGGAATGAGCAAAAGGCCCAGTTCCGCCACGCCTTTAATGATCGAGTGGATCAATCCCCGTTTCTTCTCGGGGGCGTTCTCGTAAATATAGACGATCTGCTCATCGGGGGTGACGAAGAAACGAATCACGAAAAAGCCGATGATGTAGGTGATGAGATTGGGGCTCCACAAGCAGAGCAATAGACCGCCTAGCATTCCAATCGTGTTGAAGATCAGAAAGGGTTTTCGACCATAACGGTCCGCCAAAGTTTTGTAGAAGAAGCCGATCACGAGGCAAAGGTTGGCTAAAAGGTCCATCAAGTCGAACTTAGCAAGACCATCGTTCACACTTAGACCAAGGCCGTTCACGAAGAATTCATTATTGAATTCGCTCAAGATGCTATTGGGCAAAGAAGTCGCCACCTCGTCGACGATATAGATGAGGCAAAGAATCCCAATCAAATAGATCAGATAAAATTTCGGCTTTTTTCGAGCCTTTTCCTTTTGCCAATGCAAAAGTTCTTTTTGATCGCGCGCCGCGGTTCTAGCAGCTTTTTCTTCGGGAGTGTCCATGGTGAAGACCTCTTGGGAATATTGTAGGCCGCTCCTTTCTTTAAGAGAACAAAAAAAGCCTAGTTCTCGCTAGGCTTTTGATTTCTGGCGGAGACGTCGAGATTTGAACTCGAGCTAGGGATAACTCCCTACTAACAGGTTAGCAACCTGCCCCCTTCGGCCTCTTGGGTACGTCTCCGTGCCCCGATATATTACAACATCTCCTCAAAAGTCGCACTAGGAAAAAGAAAAAGTTCGGAAATCGAAAAAAGCCTCGCGGGTTAACGCGGGGCTTGGAAGAACAGAATGGAACAATTAATAGGCTTTCGCAAAATAAGCGACGATGGTAGCCGGTTCACCGCAGACCGGGCACTTTGCCCCATCCTTCACCGCTTCTTCAGCGATGCAGCGGGCGGTCCCGCCATTGGTGAGCTCCTTGATCTTGATTTCGCATTCGGCCTTGCCGCAGAACGCCATCTTGGCATAGCCACCCTTATCGAGGGCTTGGTTCAACTCGTCGATGTTATTGACCGAAACGATCCGGCTATTGAGGGAATCGAGGGCCTTCTGGTACATGGTGTTATGGATCTCTTGGAGCATACCCGGGATCGCTTTTTCGATCTCGAGGATCTTGGCGATGCTCTTGACCCCATCAACCCGGCGGGTTAAGACGCATTGGCCTTGCGCCAAATCGCGCGGTCCGACTTCAAGACGAAGCGGCACGCCCTTCATTTCATATTCCGCGAATTTCCAGCCCGGGGTCTTGGTATCATCGTCATCGACTTTGACCCGAATCCCTTCGGCTTTTAAGGCATCTTTGATCGCGTAGCAGGCATCGAGAATACCCGGCTCTTGCTGCCGGATCGGAACAATCACAACTTGGATCGGGGCGACAAAGGGCGGTAAGACCAACCCGTTATCATCGCCATGGACCATGATGACCGCGCCGATTTGACGGGTCGACGAACCCCAGCTGGTCTGCCAAGGGGTCTCTAAGCCATTCTTGCGGCCTTGGAATTCAATCCCGAAGGCTTTGGCGAAGCCTTGGCCTAAGTCGTGGGAAGTTCCGCATTGGAGAGCTTTACCATCGTGCATTAACGCTTCGATCGAGAAAGTCGATAAGGCTCCCGCGAACTTTTCGTGTTCCGTCTTCTTGCCCTTAAGGTAAGGGATCGCGAGCAAATCGCGACCGACCTTATCGTAAATATCGAGGAAGGTTTTCACGTCCTTTAACGCTTCTTCGTGGGTTTCAAAGAGACAGTGTCCTTCTTGCCACAAGAATTCGGCACCCCGTAAGAACGGCCGGGTCGTCTTTTCCCAGCGGACGACCGAGCACCACTGGTTGTACATCTTCGGAAGATCGCGGTACGACGACACCAACCGCTTATACATATCGGAGAAAAGAATCTCCGAAGTCGGACGGATGATGAGGGGGTCGGCCAATTTTTGACCGCCACCGATCGTGGCGACAAGGCACTCGGGGGCGAAGCCTTCGATATGCTCTTTTTCTTTGTTAAAGAGCGAGGAAGGAATCACGCTCGGGAGATAGACGTTGCTGACGCCTTCTTCTTTATAGAGTTGGTTGCTGTAAGCCATGATCTCTTCCCAAATGGCGTAGCCATAGGGCAGATAATCGATGAAGCCTTTGACCGAGCTATAATCCATCAACTCGGCTTTTTTGCAGACGTCGGTATACCATTGGGCAAAATCGACATCGCGGGCAGTGATCGCGCTATTCTTGTTCGGCTGATTCATGATTTATATCCTTTCATATCCTGGACTTTCCGCACGTTTTTCGGCGGAAGCGGAACAATCATCTGATTGTAGGGGGCGAAACTTTCGCTCGAGATGTAGTTTAGGCCACTTCGGACGAGAAGTTCAATGGCGTTCCAACCATCGATGTCGCTCGCGATGATCGGTTTGTTGTATTTGAGAAGCTTTTCGACCAAGGCGTGGAGTTCGCTTCGAATTCGGGTATCCATGCCCGTCGCGCTTCCGGCGAAGGCGAAGGAAACGACGAAGTAATCGAAGGCGTTGTAGAGGTTTGGCGGGAGCAATAAGTCCGATTCGTTCAGCAGCAAGGCGACTTCATAGCCTTTGGCCTTAATGAGGCGCATGTCGCTAAGAAGGACATCGGGGTCGTTGATATCGATGTGGCTCTTCACATCGGTTTCGGCGAACATGAAGACGATATGGGCGTCCTTCACTTTGCCTAAGCGCGAGAAGGTGGTGAGCATGTAGCCCCGCTCATCCATCCGAGCCGGGAAGAAGAGGACTTCATTCGGGGCCTGCTTTTCGTTCACGAAGAGCGGAACGATGTTCTTGGCGATCGTCGCGAAGAGGTTCTTATCGTCTTGGGTCCGCATCGCGTAGTCTTTTAATTCCTCAATCGAGTCGAAATAGGTATCGACCGGGGTGGCTTTCGCCAAATAGCCGATCGTCTTTAATTTGTCGACCGAGAAAATCGGGCGGAAGAAATAGTTCAGCTTCTTGTCGTTGATGATCCGTTCGACTTCGGTCCGATAGGAGACGTCGTTAAGCAAAGTCTCCGACTGCTTGCCTTTTTCGTACCAGCTGATTAAATCGTTATCTTCTTGAGCGATTTCCGCGGTCTTGCGGGCTTGCTGGACGATGGTGTCGCCATCGCCCGGGAAGTTATTGTGCTCGACCACTCCGACCCAAATCCCGATTTTGCCCGATAAACCATTGAGTGAAAGATAACGGGCCACGTCATTAAGAACCGCGTGGGCGGTATAAAGGCCTTGAGCGTGTTCGTTCAACCTTAAGTCGGTGAAGATCACTTCGTTCCGGGAGGCTTCCATCAAGTAACGCTTCGGGTTGAGAAAGGGGAAGAAGACGTTCTTGAGTTGGTTAAAAACCAAGGGATCGATCTCTTTATCTTTTTCCGACATTTTTTGATAAGCGAAGCGGAAGCAAAACGACATGCCCCGGTTTTTAGGAGCACTCGAAATCGCGGCGCAAAGGTCTTTCTCCGAGGTGAGGCCATGGCCCCCACTCGCTCCCTTTTCGGTTTTCATGTATTTGAGGAGATAGCTCTGCAGATGGATCTTGCCGGTCTTGTAATCGACGTGGTCGACTTGAAGCATCGAAAAATATTGTTTTTTGGCCCCGTGGATCAAAACATCGGTCTCCAAATAGGTCGGGGTCTCCATCTTCGGATCGGCGATCGCGTTGATCCACTTGATGACTTTGGTTTGCTCATCGAGCGGGAATTGCCGATAGAAATCGCCTAGGGACATCGAACGGACATGGCGGAGGTCGGTCACGTTGAAGAACTTGACGTTATCGTTCGGAACGTCGATCACGAAAATTCGAACCGAAGTCCGTTGATCTTCGACCGTCTCGGCATAGCGGGCATCGCGTTTATTCGAGATTGCATAGGAAACCGCGATCACCACCAAAGCCACAAAAATCAGAGCGATTAGGGTGAAGACGGCCCAGTTGTTAATTAAATAATTCCAAAATTCTGCCATAGGCTTAATGATTACTTTACCACATATTGTGGTATTTGCCCTCGATGAATTGAGGTTGTTCTCGTAAGTTTTGGGTGTTATCATTAACCGCGCCACGGAGAAGTACCCAAGTGGTCGAAGGGGATGGTTTCGAAAACCATTAGTGGGTGTATGCCCAGCCAGGGTTCAAATCCCTGCTTCTCCGCCAGAATTAAAAAAGCCCACCGCGAGGTGGGTTTTTGCTTTCTTTCGCCTACTTAATCGGCCGCTGGAAGAACCGGCCGTAGACCTGATTGAGAGTTGTGACTTGAATGAAGGCTCGCGGGTCTTCTTTTTGGACGAGTTTCACCAAAGATTCAACTTCGTAGGAAGAAATGACCATCCAGATGATGTCTTTATCTTCCCCTGAGAAAGCGCCTTTGCCTTTTAAAACGGTGGCGCCGTGCGGAATATTGGCCAATAAGACGTCGCTCAAATTTTCGAGTTTAGTCACGACCTTGACTTCGCACTTTTTGTTGCGGACGTGGATGAGGTCGATCACCAGCATCACGACCAGCATGTATAAGAAGCTATAGAGGACTGCGGCGAAGGCATTGGCTGCGGAGGTCGAATCCCAATTGGCTTTACTGGCGGTGAGGATCGCGAAGAGGATGACGGTGAAGGAGTTCAAAATGATGGTGTACTTGCCAACCGAGGTGCTCTTTTTTAACGCGATATAGTAAGAGATGACATCGATGCCACCCGCCGAGATATCGACCTTGAACGCCAGGGCCGAACTAAGCCCAGTGCAAACCCCGGCGAATAGAGCGCGGGAAAGCAGAGCGCCATTGGCCTGAACAAACTCGGAAACGTGGGTGAGGAAATCCCAATTCAATTGACCCAAAAGGTTCGAGAAGAGCGAGACTTCGAGGACGTTGATGAAGGTGAAGATCGCGAAGCGTTTCCCAATGCCGAACCAGGCCAAGATGAAGATTGGAATGTTGAGGGCGAAATAGAGGATGCCATAAGAGAGGTCTTCGTTGATCTGCCAGCTCGGGAAAATAACCTCGAGGAATAAGGTGATGTTCTGCGAAATGCCGGACATCCCGCCGGAAACGAGTTTCATCGCCGCTGAACCGGTCCCACCCGCATTGTTCGGAGTCATGAAAGTTTTGAAACCTACAGCGAAGACAAAGGCCGAGACCGTGCAAACAAAAAAGGTCCACGCATAATCGAGGATATATTTCCAAACGATGTGGCGGTAGCACCATTCATCGTAACGTTCACGGATACTTTTTTGATTTTTGGCCATAGGGAGCAAATGAATTATAACAACGGGCGGTGGGATAACAAGCCGATTCCCGATTTTATTTGATTTCATCGGAGTTTTTTGCTGACGTTTTTCAAATTCGGGACCATTTTTTCCTCCAAGAGTGAACTTCGTTCAAGTCTTTATTGCCCTCCCACTACCTAAATGCTAGAATTAACCCGCTGTTTATAAGTAAACAGGAACGCATTTTCGGAGGCTAACGATGAAAGTTTTAAAGGCAATTGGCGATTTCTTCGTTCGCATTTGGCGATGGATTAAGGAAACGGCATGGGTTCAGCCGCTCCTCATCGTCGGTGCGATTTTCGCAATCATCTTCTCGATTCCGTATTTCACCAAATGGATCAGCAGCTTCGGCTGGGGATCGAGCAACTCCTACTATCAAAGCTTCCAGATTTCGCTTGAAGGCGAGACCGCGGGCAAATTAGGAATCAGCAACGTCGATAAGTTCACTCAGAAAGTTTGGGATGATTCCGACTTGGAGAAATCGCAAGACGACTTCAAGAACACCCCTTATGATGCCAATAACTACGATACCAAGAGTTATGGCGAAAAGTTCTTCGTGGTCTATGTCTCGAGCAATTGCACCAATTGCGAATCGATTCAACCGGGCTTTGCCACTCTTCAGGATGGCTGGGGCACCACCTTCGTCAACACCGATAAGCGGGCCTTCAAGATGTACACTATCTATAGCGACGAGACTTCTTCGAACGATGATCAGGACGTCAATAAGTACACGGCGTTCCAACGCTACCTCAATAACTACCAAGAGTTCTATGAACTCGCCGGCAGCCGTTTATCCGAGGATACCCCCTATCGCTACAACGCCAGCTTAACTTCGAGCACCGATTACACCTATCTCCAAAACGCCGATATCACGAACTTCAAGACTCCGACCATTCTTCTGGTCGACTACAGCAAAGAAGCCTATGAAGTCTATCGTACGGGCGTGAGCGAAGTCCTCTTCGGAGTTAACGGCACCAGCAAATACGATAAAGCCAGTTTGCTGCTTCAGATGTGGAATCACACCGACGCCGATTCGAAGAATCCATTCTCCAAATCCTATTCCAAATAAAGAAGAACCCGCTTCGGCGGGTTTTCTTTTGCTATACTTAGAGCATGAAAATTATCACTTACCATTTAGATGGCTTTGAGGCCGTCACTGCGATCAAGGGCACTGCCTTCGAAGTCGAAGGCAAGACCGTCACCGATTTTGGCTATGTCAAAGATCGGACCCCGCTTCTTGTTGAAACCGCGGATGAAGTCCCCTGCTTCTTCTTTGTGAAAAAGAAGCTTTTAGGCGCCGCCGTCCTTTCGGAAGAACGCACTCTCAAAGAGTTCTTGAAAGAAAAGCTCGGGGCCTTAATCAAGACCGAAGGGCTCAACCCGAAAGATCTTCTCGTCTACTTTGGACCTTGTATCACTTTCAGCCACTGCCCCGCCAGCCGGGAATATCAGTTGGACCTGATGAAACGCGGATACGGCCCCGCCTGCAAGCGAACCGATAAAGTCGATTACGTCGATTACCCGGTGATGAACGTGCTGCAGCTTCGAGCCTTAGGGATCCCGATGGCGAACATCTACATCTCCGATTACGATACCTTCGAAAACCCTGACCTCTTCTATTCGCACGCCCGCAAAGATGACGCCAAGATGAACCTCAGCGTCGGTCGCCTCATTTACTGAGCCTATATATAAGGAAAAGAAGCGGAGCCTCATGGTTCCGCTTTTTTCTATTCTGGTTTATAGGCTAATGTGGCAAAGAAAGTCGGAATATGAAGGTCATGTAACCGGCCGGAGCCATTGACGTCCTCATAGAGCTCTTTCAGGATGAAACCCGCTTCAAGTTGACCGCCGATTTGTTCTTCAAGGGTATGGGAAAATTCGACTCCGCTATCGTCGGCTTTTAACGAAGCCATTTGGTCAGGGTTCTTCAACGGATTGAACGGGAAAGAGAATTTAAACTCTTTCTCTTGCTCATCGCTCATAAAATTGACCCCATTATCTAAGCCGGAAAGGAGACGTCCACCCTTCCGTAAAATCCGGTAGCATTCTTTAAAAACAGGTTTTGCCTCTTCGATATAAACATTGGAGACCGGAAAGAAAACGAGATCAAAGCTTTCGTCAGGGAAGGGAAGCGGCTTACTCATATCGGCTCTCACCAAACGGATCGAATAGCCTTCCCGTTTAGCGACTAAAGCATCGCTATCGAGTTGAGCGGGCGTGTAATCGAGCAAAGTGCATTTGGCTCCTAAAGCCGCGAAGATTGGCATTTGCTGACCGCCCCCGGAGGCCAAACCTAAAACATCTTTGCCTTTGACCTCGCCAAACCAACTTTTCGGAACGGGCTTGGTCGGGGTCAAAACCATATCAAAACACCCCTGCTTTGCTTTCAAGTAGGTTTCGTGATCGATCGGCTTGCCCCATTCCCAACCCTCTTTGATCCATCGGGTTAGCGCGGCAACGTTTTCATCTTGATAAGAGACCATGGAAAAATAGTACCACCACCGCCAAAAGAAAACCCGCGGAATCCGCGGGCCAGGTCTTTCCGATCTATTTCTTCCGTCTCGCCGCGTAAGCTTTGGCGACGGCTTCAGGGACAAGGGGCGTAATGTCGACGCCGTTATGGAAAAGCTGATTGATGGTCGAAGAGGAGATGAAAGTCGTTCCTTCGTTCGCCATAAAGAAGACCATCTCAATCTCGGGGTTGGCAAAATGATTGGCTGCGGCCAATTGGAATTCATATTCGAAATCGGTGACCGCCCGTAAACCGCGAATGAGGGCAACCGCGTGATGATTTTTCGCATAGTCTACCGTCAAGCCGTCGGTGTAATCGACCTGAACGTTATCGAGATCTTTGACCGCGTCCTTCATCATCGTTAAGCGTTCTTCCACTGAAAACACGCTCTTCTTGGTCGGGTTATTGGCCAAAAGCAAAATGACTTCATCGAAAACCTTGAGCGAACGTTTCAAGACGTCCAGATGCCCATTGGTGATGGGGTCAAACGATCCAGGATAAACTGCGATTTTCATAATGCCCTCCTCGTGATGAGAACATGAGTTCTGCCGTAATTATAATGCCGGGCGAACGGAAATGCCCCTTCATCGAAGGGAATCTCGCCTTCATATTCGAGCATGATCGCCGCGTTGGGGGCCAAAAGATTCAGGGCCAAAAGGGTGTTGACCGCATTCTGATAACTCGCCTTATCCGCGTAAGGCGGATCAAGAAACGCCACATCGAAAACAAGCTTTTGAGAAGCGAAACTGGTTAAGGCGGCCTGGTAATCGGATTTGAGAACATGGCCTCGGGTCTCTTTTAGCATCGCAAGGTTAGCTAAAATCGTCCGATAGGCTTCATTGCCCGAGTCCACGAAAAAAGCTTCTTTGGCCCCGCGGCTGAGTGCTTCAATCCCTAAGGCGCCTGAACCCGCGAAAAGATCGAGGACTCGCGCCCCCGGAATCTTGTCCGAGAGAGCGGAGAAGACGGCTTCGCGGACCATCGATTTGGTCGGGACAGTGCCTTCATTCGGAATTTCAATCGAGCGGGAACGATAGGTTCCTCCGATAATCTTGATCATTTTTTCACCTCGCAATGATTGGGCGTCCGAAAATCATGGAAGAGCAAATCATCCATCTGCATATAGAGGTCCCTCACCGCGATGTAGGCGGCGTTATACTCCTGGACCAACGGGTTTGAATCGAGGGCGAGTTTGGCTTCATAGAGTTTCTTTTGAAGGGCTTTCGACTCCTTCATTGCTTCATCATGATGGGCAATCCAATCATTGTAGCGGGATTCCGCCGCGTCTTTGGCTAAGGAAAGCACATGCACGCCCTCGTCCTTTTGGAGTTTTTCTTCTAAGGCGTTCAGCTGGAGGATTCGAGGATCTTCCTGCAACGCTTGTTCTAGGCCCACGAGGGCTCGTTCGGTTTTTTCTTCCATGCGAGTAAGATTTTACCCCAACCCGAGCAAGCATGCTATAATGCGCTTGCCATGCTTAAAATTGTCAAAGATAACATTGCTTCACTCCGCCAAAAAAGCGCCACGGTCGTTCTCCCACTTTCTAACGAGAACAAAACCTTGCTCGATGAGATGCTCCAGTACCTGAAAGATTCGCAAGACGATGCCTATCGTGAGAAGCATCCTAACTGCCGCGAAGGCGTCGGTTTAGCTGCTCCGCAAGTCGGGCACAATCTCCGGATGCTCGTTATTTATTATCCCACCCGCGACCTCGCGGAAGGGGCACAACAAACCTATGTGGCCTATGAGCTCGTGAACCCACGGATTATCGTCAACTCGATTCGGAAGTGCTACATCGAAGGTGGCGAAGGCTGTCTCTCCGTCGATGCTGAACATCCGGGCAACGTCTATCGCGACTATAAAATCATCGTCGATGCGTTCGATGCCTTAACCGGCAAACAAGAAAAAATAACTGCCCGCGGCTTCGACGCCGTCGTCCTTCAACACGAAATCGACCATCTCGATGGAATTCTCTTCTATGACCACATCGATCCGAAAGACCCGATGAAGGTCATCGATGGGGCCGTCGCCATCTAATTTCCTTAAGGAAAACGCTTTCAGGCTTTTCTTGCACGCTCCCGCGAAGGAGTGTGTTATAGTTAGTTCGCTAGTTTGTCGTCATAGAGATAATCCAGCTCATCACTTTATGCTATTTATGAAGGAGCAATTCCATGCCTATCAATGAATCACCCGTCAATGTCTATGCCCTCGGTGGCTTAGGCGAGGTCGGCAAAAACACCTATTGTTTTGAAACGGAACGCTCGATCATCTTGGTCGATGCCGGCGTCCGTTTCCCCGAAGCGACTCTTCCCGGGGTCGATTATGTCATCCCGGATTACACTTACCTCAAAAACAACCGGACTAAGATCAAAGCCTTGTTCATCACCCACGGCCACGAAGACCACATCGGTGGGATTCCTTTCTTAATTCGGAGCGTCTATATTCCTGTCATTTATGCCCCGCGTCTCGCCGCGGCTTTAATCCGGCATAAACTCGAAGACAACCATATCAAAGATAACGTCAAAATCGTCGAATACGATAGCGACACCATCGTTCGGATCGCCGATGACTTCACCGTGAGTTTCTTCCGGGTCACCCACTCGATCCCCGACTCCTTTGGCATCTGCATCGATACCAAGCAAGGCCGGATCATCGAGACTGGCGACTTCAAGATCGACCTCACTCCAGTCGGACCGAACTTCGAACTCAATAAACTTTCGCGCTTAGGCAATGAAGGCGTCGACCTTCTCATGGCTGACTCCACGAACGCCGAAATCGAAGGCTATACCCCCTCGGAAACCAATGTCCGGGCTGGCGTCGATGAAATCTTTGATAAGGCCCCGGGCCGAATCATCGTTTCAACCTTCAGCAGTAACATCAACCGTATTCAGCAAGTCGTCGAAGTCGCGGTCAAACATAACCGTAAGATCTGCATTTTGGGTCGGAGTATGGTCAATGTCGTCGGAATTTCTCGTGAATATGGCTATATCAAAATCCCCGATTCTTCGTTAATCGAAGATACGATGGTCCGGAATTATCGGGCCAGCGAAATCTGCATTCTTTGCACCGGCAGCCAAGGCGAACCGATGGCGGCTCTCTCCCGCATCGTGAATGGCGATCATAAAACCATTTCGATCATTCCAGGCGATACCGTCATCTTCTCCAGCAACCCGATTCCCGGCAACGGAGCTTTGATCGATAAGCTAGTCAACAACCTCGTGAAACTCGGCGCCGACGTGAAACAGAATAGCATCGCTTTCTCGCTCCACTCCTCGGGCCACCCTTCGAGACAAGAACTTCGCCTAATGCTGAAATTAGCCAACCCCCACTACTTCATGCCGGTCCACGGCGAGTATCGGATGCTCAAGCTCCATGGCCAAGTTGCCCAGCAACTCGGCATGGCCCCCGACCACATTTTCATCTGCGATAATGGCGATAATCTGGTCTTACGGAATCACCAAGTCACTCGGGGCGGCCATGTCCAAGCCGATGACGTCTATATCGATGGCAATGATCTCGATGGGCTTTCGAGCGCCGTCATCAACGACCGCGAAGTCTTAAAGACCGACGGGATGGTTTCCGTCCTCGTCACGATCGATAGCAAAACCAATAAGATGTTGGTCCCGCCGATCATCTACACCCGCGGCTTTGGCCCCGCCGATCAGTCCCACGTCGTCCGGCACGCTCAGATGCATGCCGAAGAAGCGATGAATGAACTGATGCAACGCAAAGTCACCTTTGGGGAAATCAAGTCCACGATCCGCGCGGTCGTGAGCAAATACATCTACCGCAAGACTGAGCGTTCCCCAATGATCATCCCGGTCATCATGAACGTCCAATAACCTTATGCTTATTTTGGCTTCAGGCTCGCCGAGACGGAAAGAGCTCCTCAAGAAAATCGTCAAAGATTATACGGTGATCGTTCCGAATATCGACGAGAGGATTTTGGATTTGGATCCGAAAGATCTCCCAGCCGAAGAAAGCAAAGAAAAAGCCTATGCCATCCACGCCAAATACCCGGAAGACGCGGTTTTAGCTTGCGACACGATCGTCGTCCTCGATGGCGAAGTCTTAGGGAAACCTAAAGACGAAGCCGATGCGATCAAGATGCTCAAGAAGGAATCTGGCAAACGCCAGGTTGTCCTTTCGGGCTACACCTATATCGATCGTCAAAAGGAAATCACCCGGACCGTGATGACCTACGTCTATTTCAATGTCCTCAGCGATGAACTCATCGCCCAATACGTGAAAGAAAAACGTCCGCTGGATAAGGCGGGCGCTTATGGAATCCAAGATGGCTATCCTCTCATCAATCGAATCGAAGGCTCCTTCGATAACGTGATGGGTTTACCGAGCGAAGATATCGCGAAGCACTGCTTCCGTTAACCGAAGATCGTGTGATAGACCTTATCCGCGTTATCTTTGATGACGAGGGTGAGGCGATCCGACATTTCAATAAAGGAATCGACCCCGGCTTCCTTGAGCTTGGCTTGGTCGATTTTTTGGTAATCCTTCAGCACCAGCACAATCCGGGAACCCATCAGCTTCTTGGAGACGACGTTTTCTTCGCCCCCTAAGGCTAACAAATAAGCATTTTTATCGATGACTTTCTCCGGGGCTTTTTCTTTCTTTGGGCTTAAGCCCGAAAGATAAATCGCGACGATGGCCACGACGATCAGCCCTAAGAAGATCAGGGCGATCCACCAAGAATTAGATTTTAGGAATTCGTTAAATGGATTATTCATGAGATTGTAGAGTTATAATACCACTAAGCGGAGGAACCCTAGTATGTCAAATGCCATTGAAATCGAAGCCAAAGTCCTTCTCCAGAAAGAAGACTATGAGAAATTAGCCCACTCCTTCCGGAGCGAGCCCCGGTATACTCAGACCAACTATTACATCGATAGCGAGGATCGAATCCTTTCGAAAGAAGGAATCGCCTTACGAATCCGAGAGAAGGAAGGCCATTACGAGTTGACCCTCAAGACACCGCTTAGCCAAGGCCTGCTTGAGAAGAATGAAAATATTACCGAAGAGATGTTCAAAGCCTACAAGCAACAGAACGTCTTCCCGAAAGGGGATACCGCCCGTTTCCTCACGATGCTCGATATCGACGTGAAGAGCCTCAAGATCCTCACTTCCTTGACGACCGACCGGATCGACGTCGACTATGAAGGCGGACTCCTCAGCATCGATAGAAACCACTACTCGGGCCAAATCGATTATGAAGTCGAATTCGAATACAACAACATGCAGGGCTCGGAAGAGATTCTGCAAAAGCTATTGACCGATAAAGGAATCCCTTGCGTCTTCAATAAGGCTACCAAGGTGCGTCGCGCGATGGCGGCGATCGGAAAATAAGGACCCCATGACATCAAAAAAGGCGGATTTCAAATCCGCCTTTTCTTTTGGCTTTTGAAACTCAGTTGCTTTCGTCTTCGTCGTCTTCTTCCCCTTCATCGGGAACCGGCGAATAGGCGCCAATGGTTAAGAAGATATTCGCGATCGAGGTGAATAAGGCTCCGACCACGACGAGAAGAAGCATATACGTGAAATAAAGCTGGGTCGGATCATATCCCTTCCAAATCGAAGGCTCAGCGAAGCAGAACGTCACTACGCCTGCGATCGCTAAAGCCGTCGCGGCAAAGGCAAACCAGAATGGGGCCATCGTCCCCCGTTTCTTGTAAGAGAGGGGAATCGCGATATAAGAGGCCAAGCAGCCTAAAGCAGGGAAGCCCGCGCTTTCGAGAGCGAGAAGTTCGGTCGAGTTGGTGCTGTCAAAGCCCCCGTAATCGTTTAAGACGTAGAGGAAGACAAAGACGAGACTCGCTAAAACAAAGGTGTTCGCGAATAAAGCGGTGAGTAAGGAGATGCTTTCTTTTTTCGCGATCCGGCTCACGAGTCCGCTCACGCTAAGGAAGAAGAAAATGACGGTATTGATGAGGATGATCAAATAGACGAGGGCCGTCCACGGAGCGTTAGCAAAAGCACCCGCGATATCACGATAAAAATCGGGCTGGTAGCGGATTGAAACAGGACTCGCGGTCGTGTAGCGAATCGAAAGGTAGGTGGCGACGCCAAAAGCTAAAAAGGCCAGAATCACAAAGACGATAAACCCGTAATTACCAAAGAGCTTTTTCTTGCCCATAATTACCTCGAATTCGAGTCCTTAGCCACATCGCACATCGCCCAGTTTTCGCACTTCTCGGGCGAGCATTGGCTTTCAGCAAAGCGACGGGCGCGAGGAATGAAGGTCCGAATTTCTTCTTCGTTATAACCGACTTGAACCCGGTGATCATCCACGATGATCGGACGTTTCAAAACGCTCGGATTCTTCCGGATGAACTCGATGAGCTGCGAAATCGTCATCTCATCGAAATCGATATGCTGTTCTTGAACGATCTTGCTCCGGGGGGAAATGATGTCGTCGGTCCCGTTCTCCGTTTTTTGAAGGACTTCTTTGAGGTCATCAACACTCAAGGTCGGTCCGAAAATATTCTTGGATTCGTAAGGAATCTTATTATCATCGAACCATTTTTTGACTTTGCGGCAGGAGCTGCAAGATGGCGAGGTATAAATTTTGATCATAAGTTTTTTCCCTTAGGTAGTATAGCATTGCCGTCAAATTCTTCGACCTTAAATTGATAGAATTTAAGACCGCGCTTATAATGATGCGGACGGAAGAAAACAACATGAAAAGAATCTTATCTGGAATTAAGCCGACCGGGAACCTTACCCTCGGCAACTACATTGGAGCCTTAAAACATTTCAAGGATTTCCAAGATAGCGGGGACGTGTATATCTTTATCGCGGATTTGCACGCCTTGACCTTGCCGATTGATCCGAAGTTTTTAAACGACAACACCCGCGACGTCGCCGCGTTCTATTTGGCCTCCGGCCTCGATCCGAAACGCTGCACGATCTTTACGCAGAGCAGTGTGCCCGCCCACGCTGAACTCAACGCGATCGTCCAAAACTATCTCTATATGGGCGAACTTTCTCGGATGACCCAATTCAAAGAGAAATCCGCGAAAATGCAGGAATCCGCGATCGGCTTAGGCTTATTTGCTTACCCGGTTCTCATGGCGGCTGACATCGTTCTTTATGATGCTGATATCGTCCCGGTCGGCGAAGACCAAATCCAACACGTCGAACTAGCGCGTGACCTCGTGAACCGGATGAATAAACGCTACGGCAAGATTCTGACCCTGCCTAATTATCAGGTGAATAAAGTCGGGGCTCGGATCATGTCGCTTACCGATCCTTCGGTCAAAATGTCGAAGAGCGATCCCAAGGGCGACATCTTCTTAAAAGAACCGCTCGAATCGATGCGGAAGAAAATCATGTCGGCCGTCACCGATTCCGGAAACGAAGTCAAATACGATCCCGACAATAAGCCTGGAGTCTCGAACCTCCTCACGATTTATGCTTCCTTGAAGGAAATCGACATCGCCACGGCTGAAGCCCATTTTAAGGGCTACCGTTACGGGGATTTCAAGAAAGAAGTGGCCGACGCCGTCATCGAGGAAATGACTCCGTTTAAGGCCCGTTACGAGCAAATCATTGCCGACAAGAGCTATTTGGAAGTCCTCCGCGAAGGGGCAAAAAAAGCGAGTGTCATCGCTAACGCCACCTTGAAACGGGTCCAGAACGCGGTCGGACTACTCGACATCGATGAGCATTAAGAAATTAATCGCGATTGATTTAGACGGGACCCTCCTTAGCGACGACTCCCGTCTTTTAACTTTGACCGAACGTTATCTTAGCAAACTTAACGATGAAGGCTACCTAATCGTCTTAGCTTCGGGGCGGCCTTGGCGCAGCATGGAAGAGTTCTATCATCGGATCCACTGCCATGGGCCCGCCATCTGCTATAACGGGGCCTTCACCTTTGACCCGAATGATTCAAACTTCACTCCCCGGGTCTTCTCTTTTCCTCAAAATGCCATCAAAGACATCTACAACAAACTCCAAGGGAAAATCACCTCGTTCATGTGCGAGTCCAATAGCGAGGTCTATATCAATCGCGAAGACTCTTATCTTGATCACTTCTTCTGGTATACCGGAATGAAAGTGAATGAAGGCGATATCGAAACGATCCTCGATTGCGATCCGATGACTTGCATCATGAAGAACGTTCACCGCTACGACACTTTCGTTCAGGATGTTTTGGCCCCCTATAAAGAACAAGGAATCAATCTCCACCACTGGACCGCTTCCCTCTACTCCGAACTCGCTTGCGAAGGGGCGAGTAAAGGCGAAGCTCTTGCCTATGTGATTCGCTATTATGGTTTAAAGAAAGAGGATGTGATCGCCTTTGGCGATGCCGATAACGATGGCGGCATGCTGGCCTTAGCCGAGCTCCCCTATTGCATGAAGAACTGCAAGAGTGCGGCCTTACGGGCCCGCTACCCCCAAACAAAAAAGGGCAACAACCGCAATGGCGTTGCCCTCACTTTGCAAGAGATCCTTTAGCCTTTGATCTTCAAGTCTTGAAGAAGGGACCGATAGAAATTCTCGGTCTTTTCTTTTAGGCCTTCCTTCTCGCTATTGACCGCTTCGATGTAGAATTTGCACTTCGGTTCGGTCCCGGAAGGACGAACCGTGATGGTCGACTTATCATCGAGTATGAACTTCACGACTTCCGATTTCGGGAGGTCGATCGGCGTGGTCTCGCCATCTTTATAGTGAAGCTGCTTTCCATAGTCATAGACTTCATCGACCGGGACCCCAGCGATTTGGCGTAAGGGGTGATCGTGGAGAGTCTCCATGATCTTGGCCATGTTGGCGGCGCCTTGGGGGCCTTCGAAGTAGACGGAGTTGCAGACCGCATCGTGGTAGCCATACTTCTCCATCAGCTTGTCGTAAGCGACATCGAGCGGTTCTTTCCTTAAGAAATGCCATAAGGCCATTTCACAATAAAGAAGAATCGCTTGGATGCCATCCTTATCGCGGACGAAGGGAGCGATTAAGCAGCCATAGCTCTCTTCATAGCCAAAGACGAAGGTCGGGCCTTTGCCTAAGGCTTCATAATGGGCGATCCGATCACCGATGAATTTGAAACCGGTGAGAAACGATTCAACTTTTAAGCCATAGCTTTCAGCGATCTCTCTTCCTAAAGAAGAGGTAACGATCGTGTCATACATGACGCCATCTTTCGGTAAGGTGCCTTTGGCTTTCCGTTCCGAAAGAATGTAATCGAGGAGCAGCGCGGCGCTTTGGTTGCCGGTGAAGAGCTCGTAGGTGCCTTTGCTGGAAAGGTAAGCCACCCCGACCCGGTCACCATCGGGATCAGTCATCACAATCAGGTTGGCTTTGTTGGCTTTCGCGGTCTTAATCGACTCGATATAGGCATCCGGATTTTCCGGATTGGGGGAGAGGGTGCCACTGAAATCGGGGTCATGGGTGCATTGACTCATCACCGGAATCACTTGGTAACCACAATCCTTAAAGACCCGCATCGCATTCTCGTAGGAGGTGCCATGTTGGGGCGAATAGACAATCTTGAAACCCTGCTTCTTTAAATCGGGATTGATTTGGATCGCTTCGACCGCCTTCACGTAATCGTCATCGATCGCTTCGTCGAAGGTGATCATCTCGCCTTTCACTTGGGCTTGGGGAACTTCGACATCGAGATAATCCGGGAGCTCGGCGATGATTTCCAATAAGCGTTCGATCTTATCGGGGACGAGTTGGCATCCGGTCTCATCGTAAACTTTATAGCCGTTATATTCCTTCGGGTTATGGGAGGCGGTGATCATGATGCCCCCGCAAGCGTGGACATAACGGACCGCATAAGAAAGTTCGGGGGTCGGACGTAGCGAATCGAAGATGTAGGCTTTGATGCCCATCTCGTTCAAAATGCGGGCGGATTCCAAGGTGAATTCGCGCGATTGATGACGGTTATCGTGGCTGATCGCCACCCCCATCGTCTTCGCTTCCGGGAATTTCTCGAGCAGATATTGACCGAAGGCCACCGTCGCCTTTTGAATGGTCCAGGAGTTGATCCGATTGGTCCCGGGTCCTAAGACTCCGCGCATGCCAGCGGTTCCGAATTCGATGTCTTTAAAGAAAGCATCGGCTTTCTCATCGGGGCTCATCTTTTTAAGAGTGGCCTTGTCTTTCGCCGAAACGACCGACGAATTCACCCATTCGGCGTAACGTGCATTGATATCCATGGAATTACTCCTTTGCGTTCTCTATTGTACCTTGATTGCCCAACTTCTTTAAGACCTCTTCTAAAGAAGAGGGGAGCGGGGCCTCGAAGGTCTTGCCGTCGAGGGCGGAAAGAACGCCACCCGGGGCTTTAAAACTTAATTTCGCGGCATGAAGGAACTGGCTGTCGAGTCCGGTTAAGGCCCGAACCTTTCGGCAATCCTGGAAGTCGCCATATTTGCCATCGCCGACGACCGGATGGTTAATCGAAGCCATATGGACCCGAATCTGATGGGTCCGGCCCGTCACGAGTTCAAGTTCCAATAAGGTATAGTCGCCATAGTGCTTCAAAACATGGTAACGGGTCAAGGCCGTTTTTCCGCCTTCCGCAAGCGGGCACACCTTCACTAGTCCCGAATCTTCGAACTTCTTGAGCGGCTTATTGACTTCGCCATCATGATCCACATCCCCCACCACTAAGGCGAGGTAACGTTTCTCGATCTCGGTCCGTTCCTTGAAGAGATCGGTCAGCTCTTTTAAAGCGGCGTCGGTTTTTCCATAAACCACTAGTCCTGACGTATTGCGATCGAGCCGGTGGGCGGGCGAAGGGGTAAACGCGGCCTTGCTCGGGTCGTACTCGCCTTTAAGGTAAAGATAATCGAGCACGGCGTTCCCTAAGGTCGCCCGCACCCCTTTATCATCGCCATAGACCAATAAACCTTTCGGCTTATTCACGATCATGACGTTATTATCTTCGTAGACGATCTGGTACGGGAAAGCTTTCTTCTGGACTTCGCGCGGCTTCTTGAAGTCGGCGAGCTGCTGGTCGGTCACGTAGATCCGCAAGGTGTCGCCCGCGTGGACGATCGCATCCTTATGAATCCAATGCCCGTTCAACTTAATATCTTTCTTCCGGAAGGACTTATAAATGAACCCCAAGGGGGCGTCACTCAAGTACTTCTTCACAAATTTCTCGGCTTTTTGTCCATCCGAGGGGCTATCAATCTTGATTTCAATCATGGCGGAACGATTATACCATAGCCTTAGGCTATAATTCTTCGATTGCTAAGCGTAACCGCTTAACTTATAATCTTGCTTGCCACATTTCCAATCGTGTGGAGGAATACCCAAGTGGTCGAAGGGGCGGGCTTGGAAAGCTCGTAGTCTCTTAACCGGGAGCAAGGGTTCGAATCCCTTTTCCTCCGCCAGGTGGCAATTAGCCCAGCATTGCTGGGCTTTTTTCGTCCTCGAATCGACCTATGATCACTCGAAATATCTCTAAAAAGACCCGAATGCCGATAAAAAAGAGGCGGCCCTATTAGGACCGCCTCAATCGATTGGAATTATTTCGCTTCCGGGGCTTTCGTCTCAGCGGCGGGTTTGGACTCCGCTTTCACTTCGACGGCGCCTTCTTTCGAAATTCCGGTCGTCGCATTCTGCTCGAGAACGAGCCGTTGCTGTCTCCGAAGGTTCCGTTCGTCATCGCGGTCAGCGGAACGCGCGAAGACGGTTAAGGCGATCACAGCGATGAGGACCGAGATCCCAATCAGGATCAATCCCCACCACTTATAGCCCATCTTGGACCAATTCACGAGCCAAGCATTCTCGGAGAGGCTGACCCAGTTGTCGCTGGCTTTGCCCGGATAGAACTTTCCGATCAGGCCAAAAATATAGAAGGTCAAGCCGGTCAGGGCAAATACCGCGGCCACGATATACCAACCGAGTTCTTTGCCAGCAATCTTCTTTTGTTTCTCTATTTCTGCCATATCGATAAACGCTCCTTAAGACAAAACGTCATTAGGCTTTCGGTAAGCCGGTTTTCGGATCGATCTCCGCCATCTCGTCATCGGAGGCGACTTGCGCCGCTTCTTCTTTCGGGGTGACCGGGGCCGGAGCGGGGTTGCCATTGGCAACGCGCTTCGCTTCGTCTTCTTTCGCCTGGGCCACGAGTTCATTCATCGCCGGGACGTAGAGTTCACGGAATTTGGCTTCAGCATCGCGGACATAGATGTTGATGAGATCTTGAGTCTCTTTCATCACATCCGGGAACTTCTTGCCTTCGGGGAGATCGCGGCGGCCGGTCATGTTCTCCATGAGGGCGTTGATGTGGTCTTCCATGTTCTTATAGACCAGGTCGGTCTCTTTCGAGTTGGCCCGGACGAAATTGATCTGATTGATCACGGTCTGGAGGTCTTTGCCGATGAAATTGCTGGCGGGCGAAGGCTGACCCTTGCTCTCCTGCATCGCTTTGTTGAATTCATTGAATAAGCCGATGAGATCATTGACCAAGGTCATGAACGCGACACCGCGATACATGACTTCGTCGGCCTTCCAAAGCTTTTCCATCTCGGCAATATCGAGATTCTTCTTATGACCATCATTGATGACCCCGAGGATCATGTAATTGATGTTCTCGTGGATCGGCATCACGTTTTCATAGATCACGAGATGCTGATTGTGGTCGACCCGTAAGCCATCATCCGCTAAATGGAGGATGGTCGAGTTATCGCCGTAAACCGTCGCGTAAAAATCGCGAATCGATTTTTCGAGTTTCACTCCGTTCTCGCCGCTATGGTCGATGATATCCTTTAACGGGGTATGCTGATCGACTTCGACGAGGATGCTGCGTTTCTTTTCGTTAAAAAGATTGGGATCGTACTTGTCTTTCTTTAAGCAGTACTCTAAGGTGTCCCGAACCGCGACGTTATAGTGGATAAGCGTCGCCAAGACTTCACTGATCTGATTCATATCGTTACTTCACTTCTTTCTTCGGTAGGTTGCTATCCTCCGATGGGTATAGCACACTCTCCAAATCGCTGAAGCGCTTAATGATGTGCTTCGCGTGACGTTGGACATGGTCATTGCCGTGGGCCATGCAATAGCTGTTCTCGGGATAGGCTTCAAACATGGAGATGTCATTGCCTGAGTCCCCGACGACTATGACATTATCGCGAGAAATGTGGTTGTAATCAAGGTAAAAGGCAATTCCCGAGCTTTTTGAGCACCCTTTAGGGGTGATTTCGATGAATTCCCCGATCCAGGAGAACTCAGCCCCCGGGTACTTCTCGCGGAGAGCCCGGTTGATTTCCATGGCTTGGGCTTTGCTTTTTTTGCCAACCCCAATCATGACCATCATCTTATAAACTTTTCCCTTCTCAATTTCTTGGGCGAAAATGTGATCGCTCCGGACGAAAGGCTCTTTGTAGACCCCTTGGAAAAAGTTGTAGAGGAAGTAACCGAAGTTGGTGAAGTGCGAGACTTTCGTCCGGGTCATCACGAGATTGCGGTCCTTCGAGGTGAGAAGGATTAAGGGGGGATCGAACTGCTTACGGAGATCGGCCAAGAGGGCTTTAAGGTAAGCGGTGTCGAAGAAGGTTTCCTTAATGATTTGGTTGTTGCAGATCACGAAGCTGCCATTGCAGCAGACCGTGTCGAGGTTCCGGTGGAGGGCTAACGCCACTTTGTGGGACATGTAGTCGCTCCGGCTCGAGACGATGAGGAGTTTGCCCCCATCATCGATGAAACGGTTGATGAAAGCCTTGTTGCCGGTCGAAAGAAGCCGAATTCTCTTTTTAGGATAAAAGAGGGTTCCGTCCAAATCGGTGCCGATAACTTTGTCCTGTTTCATGGAACGAGGATAACTATAACTAGCCCCTCACCTAAATTAAAGTCTTTTCTTTAGTTAAAGAAAAGGGCAGGAGTGGAGAACCCCCTGCCCTAAAAGGAGATAAAAAGTTCTACTTGAGTTTGTTCTCGGCTTGGATCACGCCATAGCCGCCTTCGAAACGCTTATAGGCAACGCTGATTTCTTCATCATCGCTATCGAGATAGACGAAGAAGGTGTGGCCTAAGGCTTCCATCCGGGTGATTGCCTCATCGAGGGTCATCGGTTCGAGATAGATCGATTTGGTGCGGACGACTTCTTCGTCCTCGGCTTTTTCGGCTTCTTCTTCGAAGTTTTCAAAGGCGATCGACTTGCCTAAGCCATTCGCTTCTTTGGTCCGGTCCATCCGGGTCTTCAGTTTCCGCATCTGGCCTTCGAGTTTATCGATGGCGAAGTCGACGGCGGCGTAGAGGTCATCGTTGCGAACTTCAGTCCGGAAGTCCATCTGTTTGGTGAAAATCGTGATTTCGACTTTGGCTCCGACTTTATAGGCTTGGACAACCGCGCGGCAGAGGACTTGATCGTTGATGATGAAGTATTTGTCCATGCGCGAAAGTTTCTTCTCGATGGTGTCCCGAATCGCTTCAGTGACCTCGATGTTCTTACCGATGATCTGGTATTTCATTGTATGTGGGCCCCTCCTAAGGGCAATTTCTATTTTCATTGTAGCCAAGAAATAAAATTTGAAAAGGGCATCGCTTCAAATGACCCGATGCCCTCGTCACTATTTTGTTGGAAGCGCTTTCACCAAATCGCTACGCGGTCGTTAGGATCCTCGTACATCGCATCCGATTCGCTCAGTTGATAGGTGTTCGTAAATTCATCGAAAGTGGAAAAGGCGCGGTTCACTCGCGCCCGGCCAAACGGATGGACGTCGTTTGCTAATTTGTTATCGTAAAAATCGCGGGTCGCAATCGCGCAGAAGTTCGTGGCGGCATCCTTCCAGAAGGAATCGTAATCGAAACTAGCGTTCTTCTTAGCGATATCGAGGCAAAGCCGAATCCCCCCTAAATCCGCGACCGCTTCGCTCACGACGTTCGGACCCAAAGTGGGCTCACCGGGAAAGACCTCATAACCGTCGTAATAATCCGCGACCGCTTCGGCCCGGGAGGTATAGACCAGGCGGTCCTCGGTGGGCCACCACGATTGATTCCAGGTGCCGGTTTCATCGTAATTGATTCCATTGGTGTCGAAACCATGGGTCATCTCATGGCAAAGGGCCCAGCCGAGTTCGGCGAGGAAATGCTCCTGGCTCATCGTGATGAAGGAAGATTTGCTCGCGAGGAAGCCAAGGGTGACATAGAAGGCGTTTTTACCGGGAACATAAAAGGCGTTCGCCGTAAGAGGATTCATCTCTTTCACCACCATGGCGAAGGTCTCGGGGAGTCCGATATCGGCTTGGGACTGGGTATAAATCGAGCGGTCATAGCGGACCTGATTCTGATAAAAGGACCCCCCGGAAGCCACCGAAATATATTGGGGCGAGGTGTATTCCATTTGGGTCCCGTCGCTAAAGGAACCGAAGCAACAACCTTTGATCGCGTTCAGTTTGTTTTGGCTCGCGGCAATCGCGGTCGATGAAAGCCAAGTCTCGTTCGAAATCCGGGTGCTAAAAACGGAACTGGCATCTTTGAAGAGATTGAGGCCGAGTTGGACCGATTTGATATAGTCACTTTGACTTTGATAATACCCGGCAACATCCGAGGAGATCGCCGCGCTCACATAGCTCTTAAAAAGCGAATTCGAGGTGAAATAATCCGAAGGGAGGGCGTCGACTTCTTCGTAGGCTTTGAGGGCGGCCAGAGGCAAGGAAAGATGATAGTGGCTGATTTCATTCATGGCGGCATAGGCTTGTTTCATCGCTAAAGTCGCCTCGGTCCCAAAGAGGGTATTAAACGTGGCCTTCATCCAAGAATAATTCGTCACGTAATAGTAGTTCTCTTTGCCGGCCGCAATATCGCCAAAACCCGAATTCACGAGGTGGGTGTAGACGTTAAAGCTGGTTCCGAAGGTTTGATTCTTCAGATTAGCGAGCAAGACGGAGCCGCCACTGGAATCGGCCTTGAACTTCGTCAAAATTCCCCGGATGCAGTCGATGTAACCCCCCGCGAGTTCCTCGGACTTGCTTTCACTGAAATTAAGGCCAAGGAAAAGGCTCTTCACCCAATTTTTCCAGTTCAAGAGATACTTCGAAGTATCCGAAAGATCGGTGATCGACGTGTCGAAAGTCCGGGAAGTGAAGCCGAGGCTGACGAAAAGTTTCCTGGAACTTGAATCCCGCAGGGCTTCATAACTTTGATTTTGAAATAAGGGGTCCTGGTATTGCTCGGCCGCTAAGGATTCCGCCGCGGTTAAGAAGGCGGCTTCGGTCGTAGGACTAATGAGGGCATTTATCGCGCTAACGATGCCACGGGTCGGGTCGTTTTTAGAAGTTTCATCCACCAAAGTCTCTTCAAACGCATTGGCACTTTGGAGATAAGAATTCGCCGGGTCTTTCTTTAAAAGGTCACTCACCCAGCTTTGAATCACCCGCGAATCGACGACGCTGCTCCGGTAATAGTTGGAATTCGGTTCGAGTTTGGAGGTGTCGGGGTTTTCGAAAAGTTTATCGTGGTTGAGGGTGCTATAGAAGTCATCTTTGAGGTTGGTCCCAAAGTAAGCGCAGAAGCGATCGAAATACGTGCTGATCTCATCGGCCGGCATCGTTTTAATTTCAAACGTCTTGTTGGAATTGCTCGGCGTATAAAGACCGTATTTGATCAGGAAGTTCACCGCATCAACGCAATTACTAGGAATGCCACTAATCTTATAGGCCGGGGCCCCGGAAAAATAGCGTTGCCCCGTTTTAGCGGGCATGATGTCTTTAAATTCTTGGTAGAGCAATTGAAAAACGTTTTGATAAAGGGAGCCTTCTTTTCCGCTAAGTCCCGCCGCGGCGAGAAGTTCGTCTCCACTCAGGGTTCCGCCATAGCGAGCGCCTAATGTGGCAACACCGGTGGCGAGCGATTTGATTGATCCGTCTTGATCGGGTTGCGAATCCGGAATCGAGGTCAATATCGACGAGCTCGTCGAGGAAACGCTCGATGTATTTTGACCGCATCCCGCAAGCAATAAGGCCGGAAGAAGGAATCCAAAGATGACGAGGTTCTGTTTCATAAAAAAGACCTAAAGTCATTATGGCCTTAGGTCCAAGAAGAAACAACGTTCCTGTGTTTTATTTTTTGCTGGCAAAGAAAGCTTTTAACGCTTCCACTTTATCGAGCTTTTCCCAGGGCAAGTCGATATCGGGCCGCCCAAAGGGACCATAGTTGGTGATATCGCGGTAACGCCAACTCGGTTTTGTCAAATGGAGTTGCTCAATGATCGCGCCTGGACGGCAATCGAAGAACTTATCGATCGCTTCGAGAATCACTTCATCCGAGTAGTGTTTGGTATGGAAAGTCGAAATGCCGATGCTCATCGGTTTGGCCACCCCAATCGCATAAGAAAGCTGAACTTCCAGCCGATCGGCTGCGCCAGCGGCGACGAGGTTCTTAGCGATGTAGCGAGCGTAATAGGCCGCGCTCCGGTCAACCTTCGAAGGGTCTTTGCCCGAGAAGGAACCACCACCGTGTCTGGCGGTGCCACCATAAGTGTCGACGATGAGTTTCCGTCCCGTGAGACCCGTATCGCCAGCCGGACCGCCTAAAACGAAACGGCCGGTCGGATTGATCAGGACTTTGAAATCGGAATTGAGGCCGAAAGATAAAGCCACGGGGATCATGATTTGCTCATGGATGTACTTTTTGAAGGCAGCCATATCGACATCGGGATTATGTTGGACCGACATCAGCATCGTGTCGATTTTGATGTGGTTCGGATCGGTGTAGTCAATTGTGACTTGGCTCTTCATATCCGGCCGGGCCCCAACGAATTCGCCCGACTTCCGTAACGCCGTCGCGGTCCGCACCAATTTGTGGGCTAAAGAAATGGCTAACGGCATATAGCCGCTGCTCTCATTGGTGGCATAGCCAAACATGAAGCCTTGGTCGCCTGCCCCCATCTCCAACAAAGAACCGCGATTGACTCCCATCGCGATATCGGGGGATTGTTCCTTGATCTTCACATCGATCTTGCAGGTGTCGCAGCCGATTCCTAATTCCGGGCGGGTGTAGCCGATGTCCCGCAAAACGCCGCGGGCGATCGCTTCATAATCGACTTTGCCTTTGCAGGTGATTTCTCCGCCGATCAAGATGTACTCGGTCGTGGCGAAGACTTCGCAAGCGACGTGGCTGCTCGGATCGAGCCGCAGACATTCGTCGAGGATGGCGTCCGCGATTTGGTCGCAGACTTTGTCGGGGTGGCCTTCCGCCACCGACTCACTGGTGAATAGAATCTTCTCTTTCTTCATAAACTTTAAGGTCTCCTTACCTTTATATAGGGTGTCTTAAGACGAAAAGGACCTCCCACTTTGTGGAAGGCACCCTAGATTCGTGCAAATTCCGTCCGGCATCGTTCTTCTAGTGGGCTAGAAGCTAGTGACGAGCACTTACCGCTATTGCGGAGTTGCTAGCCCCCTGGATACGTCACTTTGACGGGGCTTCTTGATGTCCGACTTTTCGTCGTGGTTCTATCTTAGTGAGATCAGGCACTGCTTTCAAGAGAAATGACCTGCGGTCTCGCCCCCAATGAAAAAGGTTCCGCGGTAGGGCGAAACCTTAATTTCATTTTGAGCCTATTTCGCGGCGAGGATTTGCTTGAGGGCGATGCTGATTTGGTCGGGGCAGGAGGTTAATCCGGTCCGGGAACCATGGCATTCGATGCCTTCAAGGCGAGAAATCGCTTCGCTGATCTTCATCCCTTTGAGTAAGGAGGAGATCCCACGGAGATTGCCTTGACAGCCCCCGATCACCTCAACTTTGGTGATGGTGTCGCCGTCATAGCTGATCCGCATTTCCCGCGAGCAGACGTTTTCCGGATGGAAGACGAGTGTCTTTTCCATAAGCGGAATTACTTGCCGCAGCAGCAGCCACCTTCGCAGCCGCAATCATCCTTGTCGCAATCGCAATCGACGATTTCGCCGAAGACGAGTCCGCCGGCATTGGCAGCGTTCGATTCATCGGTGTCGATGTGCATCGCTAGTTTGAATTTCGGAGAGACCCGAATGATGGTGTCGCCGAAGATCACTTCACGGTCAGCCTGTTTGATTAAGACCTTGACCGCTTCGCCATCTTTGACCCCAAAGGCTTTGGCATCTTCCGGCGTCATATGGATGTGACGTTTGGCCACAATCGCGCCTTCGCTAAGATGTAAGACTTTGCCATTGAGCGGGTTGCTGATATCGATCGGAGCCGAACCCTTGATGTCGCCGGAAAGGCGAATCGGAGCCGCCACCCCGAGCGTCCGGGCATCAGTCGCGCTGATTTCGACTTGGTTATGATCGCGTAAAGGTCCAAGAATCGAGACGTTGGCAATGACTTTGTTCTTGCCCGTCTTCGGATTGACGGGTCCGACGAGATCGAGACGGACATCACTCACGAATTGACCCGGTTGGCTTAACTCTTTGCGGCTATTGAGAACCGCATGCTGTCCTTCGGGTGCTCCCATGATGAAATCAAACTCTTTTTGAGTCAGATGGATATGACGAGCACTGGTTTCGACTAAGATTTTGTTTTCCATTTTTTCTCCTTTGGAACTCGTTCATTATAGGACCGAAAAGACCGGGGGGCTATCCTTTTGCTTTTTTGCTACCTTCTTTAAGAAGAAGGGGTTATCCTTTTAGCCAGTCAAGAAAGTTGGCCAAGTAATGGAAGAACCAAACACCCAAACCACCGAGACGAAAGTGATCGCCCCCCGTCCAAAAATCACGACAGCGCGTTTAAAGAGCCTGATCGCGAAGAAGGACGGAAAATCGATTCAGAAGCTTTTCGTGAAGATCCCCGACATCGATATCGCCGAGGCCGCGAACACTTTGGAACCGACCGAGTTGATTTTCATTTTCCGCTGCGTCGAAAGCAAATACACCGCGGACTTTTTTGACGAGCTCGATCAAACCGCCAAGGAAAATCTCGTGAAAGCGATGACCGATAAAGAATTGGTCACCATCGTGAATACCCAGGCCGCCGATGATGTCACCGACACGGTCGGCGAAATGCCGGCCAACCTCGCTTCGAAGGTCTTAAAAGCCGCCGACAAAGACATGCGGAAGGACATCAACTATCTTTTGAATTATAAGGAAAACACCGCCGGCTCGATCATGACGACCGAGTACATCGAACTCCGCGACTCTTTGCTCGTCGATGACGCGATCGAAAAGATCCGCGATCAAGGCAAAGACGCCGAAACGATTTACACGATCTTTGTGCGCGATGACAAACGAAATTTCGTGGGGACGGTCGACCTCGATGATTTGATTTTCGCTAAGAAAAACCAAACCCTTCACGACATCATGAATCAAGACGTCGTAAGCTGTTTGACCTCAACCGATCAGGAAGAAGTCGGCCAGATGTTCCGCCGCTACGACCTCAACGCCTTGGCCGTCTTAAACGACGACCGGAGACTCGTCGGCATCATCACGATCGACGACGCGGTCGATGTCATGACCGCTGAAGCGACTGAAGATATCGAAAAGTTGGGCGCTTTAACCCCGGCCGAAACCAATGATGGCTATTTGAAGACGAGTCCAGAGAAGATGGCGTGGCGCTGCATCCCCTGGCTCATTATTTTGCTGGTGATGGGGACTCTTTCTTCCTTGGTCCTTTCCCGATTTGATGAAAAGATCGCGGCGGTTCCCCTTTTGGCTTCGTTCTTGCCGGTCTTGATGGATGGCGGCGGCAATTCCGGTGGTCAGACCACCACGTTGATGGTGCGCGGACTCGCCTTAAAAGAATTCGGCCCCAAGCAATTCGGAAAAGTCCTTTGGAAAGAATTCCGGACCGCCTGTCTCGTCGGCCTCATCGTCGGAGTCTTTGGTCTCTTTTGGTTCGTCATGGAACAATACCTAGGAATTGTCGCTGTTCAAATCCCGGTGAACGGGGTTAAAACGACCGAGAACGTTTTCTTAGGAAACTGCTGGAACTTTGAATTTTTCAACTTCACGATTATCACCGCGGCGGTGACCGGATCGGCCTTAGCCCTTACCATCGTCGTGGCCAAAGTCATCGCGGTTTGCTTACCCTTGGGCGTTGCCGCCTTAAAGAAGGACCCCGCTCTCATGAGCGAGCCGCTTCTTACCACGGTGGCCGATGTTGCGGCTTTGCTGATTTACTTCGGCTTAGCCGAGGCGTTCATCATCCCCTTCATGGAGAGGTTATAATTTGCGGTTGCTAATTCAGTTTGCGAAAACTATAATTAGCCTCGCCGCGGGAGTGGCGGAAAGGTAGACGCGTACGTTTGAGGGGCGTATGGGGCAACCCATGAGAGTTCAATTCTCTTCTCCCGCACCAGAAATCTAAAGGACCGATTCGATCGGTCCTTTTTGATTCTCGTGGTGTAATTTGGTGGAGTTTTCCACAATGGGAACGACCATTTCGGACAAATCGAGGTTTTTCCTCATTGACATTTTTTCGCCGACATCAAGACTTGTCGCATGAGCTTTCAAATCCGCCCTTACGTCAAAGACAAAGACGAAGAGGCTTGGGCTTATATCCGCGCGAAGACCTGGCAAACCGCCTATGAAGGTCTTTTGCCACCCGAAGTTTTGGAACAAGTCGACATTGAACAATCGCTGCGAATTCTCGCTCAAATCCCCTACGAAATCATCATGGCCTACGACGGCGACTCTCCGGCCGGCTATATCGTTTTCACCGAGCAATCCCCCATTAATTCGGCCGAAGCGGAAATCTTGAGCATCAATGTCTTGATGGAATATGAAAACCAAGGGATCGGCACCGCCTTAATCCAAGAAGCCCTTTCCCACCACCAGACCCGCAAGTTCCGGCTCGAAGTCCTCGCCAATGATGTTGCGGGGATCTCCTTCTTTCAAAAACAAGGTTTTGTCTTAAGCGGAAACAAACGGATGATTCCCTTCCTTCCGACCTACCAACTTGAAGTCGTTGAAATGAAACAGAAGTCTTAACGTTTGATTGGCGACAAGAAATTCGGTGAATCCTAAAAATACCTTCGCTTTTTAACGACAAAAGCAACGAATGATGCTATATTCCTTTCGTTATGGCTTTACTCGAACTGACCGATATCGAATTCAATTACTCCGACAAAGAGCTCTACAAGGACGTCTCAATGCGGATTAACCAAGGGGAGCACTGCGCCTTAGTGGGCGTCAATGGCTCTGGCAAAACCACCTTGCTTTCGATTTTGATCGGCGACATTAAACCGGACCAAGGCACCGTCTATTGGACCCCGCACGTCACCTACTCCTATCTTGATCAGCAATTGAAAGTCCAACAAGATATGCCGGTCTCGCAATATCTCTATGGCGTTTGGAAAGACCTTTTCGATAAAGAAAAGCAAATGGAGAAGTACTACGAAGACGCCGCCGCGGGGAATGAAGGTTACGAAAAGCTGCTCGATAAGGCCCAGCGGATCGCGGACGAACTCACCGCCAAAGACTTCTACGCCCTCCAAGAAAAGGTCGGCCGTCTCACCGATGGTTTGGGCTTCCAAAAAGAGCAATTAGAGACCCCGTTGCATCTTCTTTCGAGCGGACAGAGGGAAAAGGCCTACCTGGCCAAGATGTTGCTCGAGGAGCGGGACGTCCTCATCATGGACGAGCCCACCAACTTCCTCGACCAGTCCCAAGTCGCTTGGCTCGCCGACTATCTTAACGCTTATCCGAAAGCTTTCTTAGTTGTCTCGCACGACGAGGCGTTCTTACGGAAGATCGCCCAAGTCGTTTTCGTGCTGGAAAACCAAACGATTTCCCGCTATAAGGGAACCTTTGACCAATATTTGATTCAGCACCAGCTCGACAAAGAACAATACCAAAAGAATTACGAAGCTCAGCAACGTTACATCAAGAAAGAAGAAGTCTTCATTGCCAAGCACATCGTCCGGGCGACTTCGAGCAAAGCGGCCAAGAGCCACCGGGCCCGTTTGGAGCATCTTGAAGTCATGGACGCTCCCGGAAAAGAAGAGGGGCGTGTCTTCTTTAACTTCCCTTTTACCCACGATGTCGGAGCGAAACCTCTTGAGGTAAATGAACTCGTGATCGGCTATGGCAAACCCCTTCTCGATCCGATTTCCTTTGTCCTAAAAGCCGGCGAGAAGATTGCCATATTGGGGCAAAACGGCGTGGGCAAAACCACATTCTTAAGAACCATTCTCGACGAGATCCCGTCTCTAGGAGGCTCTTTCAAGTGGCTCGAAGGAACCGTCGTCAACTACTATAACCAGGACGAAGACGTCGATCTCGAACTGACCCCCTTTGACTACGTGAAAAAATTCTATCCGGATCTCACGAACACCGAGGTTCGGACCTTATTAGGCGCGGTCGGGGTCCGGAAAGACCTCGCTTTGCGTAAGATGAAAGAACTCTCGGGTGGCGAAATGACCAAAGCCCGGTTCGCGGTGATGACCAAAAAGAAAAGCAACTTCTTGGTTTTCGATGAACCGACCAACCATCTCGACCAAAAGGCGAAAGACGCCTTGTTCGCCGCGATTGAACGTTACCCCGGCGCGGTCATCATCGTCTCGCACGAAAAAGATTTCTATGACGGCTTAGTCGACTACGAATTGAACTTTTAATTTAGCGGCGATTTTTTGTGGTTTCCGAAGAGCCAAGCCACGGCATGGCATAAGGGAACCCGAATCCAATAGTTGTAACCATTGAGATCGCTATTATAAATCACGACCGCTTGGCGAAAATTCACATCGATATCATGGAGGGTATGAACCGCATTTTGATACTCCTCGCTTTTCGTGGCCCACGGATTGGTCTGAGCAATGAAATTCAAGCGATTCTGGGCTTCTTTTAGGGTTTGTTCAATCGGCGAGATTTCAGTGTCTTTGAGCGATTTGATGGTCAAGTGCTGAACCCGGTCATAGAGCCCGGCATCCGCCTTATCGAGTTTGACTTTGGCTTTCACGAATTCGAAGCGGATCCCTAGCAGCATTTCTTTTTTCTCGGAAAGTAAGACCGACATCGCAATCAAGCGTTGTTTGAGTTTGGTCTTAAAAACGCGAATCATCGAGAAAACGTAGACTAGAACTCCGATGTAAAAAAAGAGCAGGATCACGACGACAAGAAGAACGATTTGCCATGCTTCCATAAGCGTCGTCATTTTACCCTTAGCGTTGCCTTAAGGCAAATCATAGATTTGACGGGGGGTTTTCTTGTTGGTATCATGGAATGCTCCCGATATATCGGGAAAACACCCTATGAACAAAAAACCGATCGTTGCGATTCTCTACGACTTCGACTCCACCCTCAGCAAGAGCGATATGCAGAATTTCGGGTTCATCCCGGCTTTAGGCATGACCCCGGCCGAATTCTGGGGGGCCACCACCAAATTCAGCGAAGAGACCGGATGTGAACGGACCCTTTCCTACCTCTACATGATGGTCAAACTCACCAAAGAAAAAGGGATCAAAATGGACAAAGCTTGGCTCAATACCATGGGCAAAAACATCCAGTTCTTCCCTGGCGTTCTCACTTGGTTCAAGCGGATCAACGATTACGGCAAAGAAGCGGGCGTTCGGGTCGAACACTACCTCGTTTCTTCCGGCAATAAGGAAATCGTCGAAGGTTCGGCGATCGCCAACGAATTCAAAGTTCTCTATGCTTGCGAGTTCCTCTACGATAAGGACGGCAACCCCACTTGGCCGAAGCTCGCGATCAACTACACCCAGAAGACCCAGTACTTCTTCCGAATCAGCAAAGGCGTCTATGACGCGAACGACGACATCGGGGTCAATGAAAAGAAGCCCGATCGCCGCATCCCCTACTCCAACATGGTCTATATCGGCGACGGAATGACCGACATCCCGGCGATGATCATCGTGAAGAATAACGGTGGTAAATCCATCGCGGTTTATCCGGAAGGTCAGGAAGCAAAAGTCGCGGGCCTCTACGAAGACGGCCGAGTCAACTACGTTTGCCCCGCCAACTATTCCGCCAACTCGGAAATTGAGAAAGTCTTGAAGCTCATCATCCAAGGCGTCGTGATCAACGAGTCGCTAAAAACCCGCGAAAATAAGAACCCCGTGCAGGAGTAATCGTTTGAAAATCAAGGCGGTTTAGAAAACCGCCTTTTTTCTTACCGCGCTCGCGTGTAAAATGGGCGCGTATGAAACTTCAAGCTCCGCAGCACATCGCCATCATTCTTCTCGGGGGACTCGGCACCCGTTTTGCCTCGAGGCTTCCTAAGCAGTTTGCCCTCGTTGGTGAAAAACCTTTGATGTGCTACGCCTTAAAAGCGGTCAATGATTCGCCCGATATCGATGACGTGATCGTCGTGACGGCCTCGGATTATGGCAAGGCGACCCAAGAGATGATTTCCGACTTCCGATTCCGCAAGGTTTCGGCGGTGATCGACGGGGGCAAGGAACGTGAAGACTCGGTTTGGAATGCCTTGTGCTATCTCGATGAACGGGGAATCGAAAATCAGGATATCGTGATGATTTGCGATGGCGACCGCCCGAATTTAACCCCCGACCTCATCAAAGCCAACCTCGATACTGCCATCCATTATGGGGCGGCGGTGACGGCGATTCCTTCAACCGACTCCGTGATCTATAGCGAAGATGGCCAAAAGGCCGGCGAATATCTTCCCCGCAAATTGATCTACTTGGCCCAGACCCCACAAACTTTCCAATTTGATCTCATTTTCAAAGCACATCAAAAGGCGAGAAAGCATCCGAAGCTCATCTTCACGGATGACGCCTCAATCGCGTGCTACGCGAAGCGGAAACCTCAGATTGTTCTCGGCTCAACCGCCAACATCAAAATCACGACAAAGCAAGATGTCGCCTTGTTTTTAGTGGGGAAGAAAAAATGAATCTCCCCCTGCTCAACGAAGTCTACGAAGGCACGGTAGTCCGGGTCTACCCCCACTACGCGATTCTTCTTTTTGACGAAGGTTGGACCGGGCTCCTTCATATCAGCGAGCTCTCGAACAACTTCGTTCATAGTTTCACAAGCTTTGTTACGGTTGGTAATATATATCAGGTCAAAGTCATCGCCGTCGATGCGGGAACCCAAAACGTCAAGGTCTCGCTCAAAGCCATGACCGCGGCTGACCGCCACAAAGCGCTCAAGCGGAAGAAGATCGACCCCAATGAAGTCGACTTCAAAGCGCTCGAGGCGTCATTGCCCGATTGGATCAAGGCAGAAAATGCCTTAGGAGAGGATAAAGATGGTCATTGAAGTGAAGACGGATGGCTTGGTCAACAAAGTTGACTTTAAGGCCTACCAAGAAAAGGTCAATGCGATCGATCAGATGATCGTGAATAAGACCGGAGCCGGGAATGATTTCCTCGGTTGGGTCGATTGGCCGGTGAATTACGATAAGAAAGAACTCGAAGCCATCATCAAAGAAGCGGCCTATGTCCGGGAACATTATGATGTCTTAGTCGTTTGCGGCATCGGCGGATCCTATTTGGGTGCTCGGGCGGCGATCGAAGCGATCAATGGCGTCTTGCCCAATCAAAAGGTCGAAATCATTTGGCTCGGCCAAACCTTCGATCCGACCTACTTAGCGCAGCATCTTGATTATCTTAAAGATAAGAAATTCGCGGTCAACGTCATCTCGAAGAGCGGAACCACGACCGAAACTTCCGTCAGTTTCCGTTTGCTCAAAGAAATGCTCGAGAAGCGCGATGGCAAAGAAGCGGCCCGCAAGGCCATCATCGCCACCACCGATAAGGCGAAAGGGGCGCTCTATACCCTCGCTAAGCAAGAAGGCTATGTCCGCTTCGTCGTCCCCGATGATATCGGGGGCCGTTATTCGGTCCAGACCGCGGTCGGGCTCTTCCCGATTGCCTGCGCGGGCATTGATCCCCGCGAGATTTTGGCGGGATCGGCCGCGTGCCGTCTCGATTGCGAAGATCCTAGTCTCGAAACCAACCAAGCCTATCGCTATGCCGTGATCCGGCGCGAAATGTACGCTCACTATCATAAAGCCGTCGAAATGTTCATCACCTACGTCCCTGGTTTCGTCCAGATCGGCGAATGGTGGAAACAGCTTTATGGTGAATCAGAAGGTAAAGACAAGAAGGGACTACTCCCCGACTCGGCGACCTTCACGACCGATTTGCATTCGCTCGGCCAGTTCATTCAGGACGGCAGCCCCGTCTTCTTTGAGACCACTCTCCACTTGAGTCACCACCGCCACGACGTCAAAGTCCCACATGATAATCAGGACTTGGATGGGCTCAATTACCTCGAAGGCCGGAGCCTTGGCAATATCCAAGACCGGGCTTTTGAAGGCACTTTAGCCGCCCACGTCGAAGTCGGCCATAACGATAACGTCGTGCTCGAACTCGAACGGATGGATGCCTATCATCTGGGCTATCTCTTCTATTTCTTCGAACGCGCCTGCGCGATGTCCGCCTACTTAAATGACGTTAACCCCTTCAACCAACCCGGGGTCGAAATTTATAAGAAGAACATGTTCAAGCTCCTCGGAAAGCCTGGATACGAGAACAAATAACCCGAAATTGAGGAAGCCCCTAAAAAGGGGCTTTCTTTTCGTTGACGGTCCCGAGGGTCAATGATATATTTATGGGGCGCGTTTTTAAGGTAGCGCCTCACGCGGATGCTTAGCTCAGCGGGAGAGCATCGCCCTTACAAGGCGGGGGTCATAGGTCCGAATCCTATAGCATCCACCAATAACGCGTGTCGAATTCTGTGGGCGAATAGCGAAGTGGCCAAACGCGGCTGACTGTAAATCAGCTCCTTCGGGTTCGGTGGTTCAAATCCATCTTCGCCCACCACCTATTGGGGTGTAGCCAAGTGGTAAGGCAACAGACTTTGACTCTGTCATTCACTGGTCCGATCCCAGTCACCCCAGCCAGTATCCTCCGTTAGCTCAGT
>Ga0268357_100408_pt1 | contig 56474 bp, 55 predicted proteins | sample BioMet10_FD_192466 | JGI IMG/M metagenome (GOLD analysis project Ga0268357, IMG submission 192466) | Sewage microbial communities from Oakland, California, United States - Biofuel 10 (Illumina Assembly) | ecosystem: Engineered > Wastewater > Sewage > Unclassified | place: USA: California... | reverse complement strand
TCTCATTGTAAATAGTACGCTTCGCCAAACTAGATATCAATCAAAAAGTAAAATATTTGCACTATAAAATTTATTTAAAAAAATCGGACATTTAAACTTGCAATTTTGATAAAAATAACAAATATAGTTTAATATTTGCTAAATGAAGCATACTATGATATGATGAAATGACTGTCAAGAAATCATCTTATGATTTTATTATATAAAAAAAAGAGGAATGTAAATGGAAAAAATTAAATTTAGTGAATTAGGTTTTAACAAAAAGGTGCTTGATGCTATTGATTTAATGGGTTTTGAGGAACCTTCTCAAATTCAGGCGGAAGCAATCCCGGAAGTTCTTAAAGGAAATGATATTATAGGTCAGGCTCAAACTGGTACAGGAAAGACCTTAGCTTTCGGATCTCCAATAATTAATAACATCAATCTAAACAAGAAAACCGTATCTGCACTTATCTTAACTCCCACCAGAGAATTAGCAATCCAGGTAAATGATGAACTAGCCCGTATCGCAAAATTTCAAGGAATAAGTCTATTACCTGTTTATGGCGGACAGCCAATTGACCGTCAAATTCGCTCGTTAAAAAGAGGGGTAAACATTGTCGTAGGCACACCGGGCAGAATCATTGACCATATTAATAGAAAAACACTGGATCTTTCAGAAATTGAATTCTTAGTTCTTGATGAAGCAGATGAAATGCTTAATATGGGTTTTATAGACGATATAGAAGAGATAATAAAAAGTTCAAACTCAGAAAGACAAACCCTACTCTTCTCAGCTACTATGCCTGACCAAATCAAAAGACTTGCATCTAAATACATGAAAAAAGATTCAAGACACATTATAATTGCAAAAAATACTGTAACCGTAGAAAAAATCAAACAATACTATTATGAAATAAAACATAAAGACAGATTCGAATCACTTTGTAGAATACTTGACGTAGATGAACCTTCTAGCGCACTAATATTCTGCAAAACGAAACGTGGTGTAGACGAACTTGTTGAATGGATGCAGGGAAGGGGATACAACGTAGAAGGTATGCATGGGGACATGGGTCAGAACCAAAGACTAAATACCTTGAGAAAATTTAAAGAAAATAATCTTGATTTTCTGGTAGCTACTGATGTAGCTGCAAGAGGTATCGATGTAGAGGATATTTCCCACGTAATTAACTTCGACCTGCCTCAGGATATTGAATCATATGTTCATAGAATAGGGAGAACTGGAAGAGCTAATAAAGAAGGTATAGCATATTCACTGGTAACTCCAAGAGAATATATGATGTTAAAGCAAATTGAAAAATATACAAAGAGTAAAATAAAAAGAAAAGAAATACCTACGATAGATGAAATATTTCAAACAAAATATAAGAGCATTATTAATACAATAAAGGATACTATTGAAAAGGGAGATTACAAAGACTTTATTTCAGTAGCTACCGAATTAGATGATGAATACAATCTTGTAGATGTGGCAGCTGCTCTTATGAAAATGTATTTCAACAGAGAATTAAGCTTTGAATATAAAGAAAATCAAATAGGAAATGACGAAAAAGTAAGATTATTCTTATCTATTGGAAGAATTGATAAGATAGAGCCAAAAAAACTTTTAAGGTTACTTGCTGATAGTACAGATCTTGATGTTGGAGAAATTGGAGATATCGATATTCTTAACAAGTTTACTTTTATAGATGTTCCTGAGAGATTTGTGGATACTATTATTAAGAAAGTAAGTGGAACAAGATTTAATGGCAGAAGAGTTAACATAGAAATAGCAAAAGGAAAAACAAAATAGTATGTCAAAGGTAGCTTTTAAAGGTAGTACCCTGCTAAACCCTGTACCTGCAGTACTTATTACATCAAAGAAAGAAAAGTCAGTAAATGTATTCACAGCAGCCTGGGTTGGCACTGCCTGCACAAAGCCTCCGATTATTACAGTTTCCATAAGACCTGAAAGATTGTCTTATGATTTTATTAAATCTACAGGGGAATTCGCTGTAAACTTACCCACAGTTAAGCTTGTTAAAACTGTTGATTTCTGTGGAGTAAAATCCGGAAGAGATATTGATAAGATAAAAAAATGTAATCTAACATTAGAGGACAGTAATTTTATTGATGTGCCATTAATAAAAGAATGTCCGATTTCTCTAGAATGTAAGGTTAAACAGATAATCCCACTCGGAAGTCATGAACTGTTTATTGCAGAAGTGCTTCAGGTAAACGTAGAAAAAAGCCTAATACACAGTGATGGCAAGATTCACTTTGAGGAAGCTGAGCTAATATGTTATTCACATGGAGAATATTTCTCAGTAGGCAATACTCCTCTTGGTAAATTTGGATATTCGGTTAAAAAAGTAAAGGTTAAGATTAAATAAAATCTTGCCTTTTTTTTATTAATTAAAGTTACTTTTATGAATAATGCAGCATAAAATAAATGAGGGGGGATGATAATGAAAAAATTCTATAAGCTCTTATTTATATTAATAATAGTACTTGTTTTAGAATTTATAATTATATTTATAGAATACAAAAGTAACCAAAATAACAATACAATAAATACTAAAAGTACAAAAGATAATATTGTAACAATAGTAGATACAGTAAAAAACTATCTATCTATATTTAAAAATGATAAACTCATAATACATTTCAAGCAGCCACCTGAGAACCACATCTTCCCTTATATGTGTACATAAGTGAACTTTCTTTGCTAAACTCTCATTTTTTTAGACTAAAAAGCTGCTGAATTTATTGTTCAGCAGCTTTACTTACTTTATTTTTTCAGGTTCACTGTAAGTTATTCCTTTGAGATCTAGTTTAATTTCTTCACTTTACCCATTCCCTTCTCAATAATCCATAGGTATATAAATCAAACCTTTTATTATCTCTACAGACAAACTCTCTCATAACTCCTTCTCTTATAAAGCCAAGTTTTTCATAAAGAGAAATAGCTGCATTATTATAAGAAATCACACTTAGCTGTATTCTGTGAAAATTAAGCTCCATAAATCCAAAATCAATAGCTAGACTCAATGCTTCTTTAGCCATTCCCTTACCACGGTATTCTTTATCTCCAAGCCCTATATATATATTGGATGTTCCATTATTCCAAATTATATTTTCAAACCCACATACACCGATTAATTTATCATTTAACTTTTCTCTTATAGCAAAAATATACATGTCATTTGATTTTCTAACATCTTTAATCATTTCTATTAACTGAAACTCGGATTTTGGAAATGCTGGCAAATAATCATAGTATCTTAGAAATTCAGAGTCGCAATACCAATTGTTTAGTGTTTTAACATTATCGTCAGAAAAAGTAGCAAGTCTTACGCTGTCTCCTTTTAATAATTCTTTTATAATCATTTATTTTGCTCCTCGCATTAAAATATAGTCTATTGTTTTATTTTAATACAAATAATTTGATTTGTGAATACGCTAATATTGACCTCTGTTAAGAAGATTTATTTTAACCTCCACATTGACTTTTATATTTGAATTGCTAACTATTTCATTCCAGTTTTCCCCTTTATTTCTTCCGTATTTTGCTGCAGCATTCCTTCCAAGTTCTAATAAATCAGTTTTATATTCATTCTGCATTCTATCTATAAAGCAATAACATCTGCTTTCAATATCTTTTTCTAAATCCTCCGTAAATTGCTTTTGTACTTTAGGATCGGTTGCTATATCCTTATATAAAGTATTGGCTGTAACAGTTCCACTTATATTTATATTTATTGAAAACTCATATTGCCCTGTTTCTTCATTTTTACTGCATTTTACTTTTCTTTTAGATATTCCTTCAAAACTTATACTATTATTTGAACTTTCCGTTAAAGATAATGCTCCCTTTACATCATTTTCCTTTAGAATATTTAATAAAACTGTATCTTTCATGTTTAATTTTCCAATCATCTTTTCCCCCTTAAATATTGCCATACCATCAATTTGTAGGCTGCAATTATTAATTACTACATAAGGCAAACAAATATTCCTTCCTTCAGCTTTTTGTCTGGTATATATGTCTATAGCATTATAATTATCTGAAAAAAAACTATAGTTTTGCATATTTACTATTAATCCCTCTAAATACTCACCTGCACTAGAATATTCCTTTGATTGAAATTTCATAATGTCTTGTGCCTTACCTTGGCAAACTACTGAAATACTATTATCATTTATTGTTGGATTGCTAAACAAAATGTTAGTCATAAATTCCAGCCCATGCTTTGCCATATCTTCACTAATAATATTTACTATCTCAGAACCTAAAAGGAAGGTTTTGTTAGATTTTCTCTGCCTATCTGTCCTTGTTTCTGATATGTTTCTTCCTGTGCCCGAATGAACAACAGTTCCACTTTGTTTGTAATCCTTATATACAAAAACATTTATTGGAATACTATAAAGTACATCGCCGTTTACATCCTTTTCTATATCCCACCCTAAACTATTTGCTATATCCAACTCTTCTATAGGCTTATATGATTGCTTAGAAGTAAATAATACTAACATTATGATGATTCCCAAAACAGAAATTATTATCTTATATTTTCTGGATACTACCTTTTTCATTTTTCAATACCTTCTTTACAAATATTATTAGCACAATTACAACTATAAATGAAATATTGAATAAAGTGAGCTTAGGTACTATTGCTGATATTATTTCTCTTCTTTGAGCTTCATTGCCGTACAGCGTAGATAAATAAATTAAAAATGGAAATATACATATATTGATTATTTTTCTTTTTATCCTCGTTACATCACTTAGCACAAAAGTTATAAAATAGTATTCATTACAGATGGTTTTAAAGAGTATTATGCTCCAAAGGAACATAAATATGAACCTAAAGTTAGTGACCACTGGTACCTTTACACTCTCAGTTACTAACATAAAAGCCCATAAGCATTTAGGAATAATATCAGGTCCAAGATAGTAAATTGTTATAAATGTAATCCAAGTATAAATTATTGTTGTATATAGAATTGCCCTAAAAAATGATCCCCTTATTCTATTTTTATCTCTAATAAACGCAGGCAACAATAATATAGCCTCGACTGGTGCATATGCAAATATAGTTTCCTTGCTTCCCAAAATAATATTTTTCATATTTATTCCTAAAATAGGAGATAAATTAATAATGCTTCCATCTTTTAGAGCCATAATGGGTAATATTACCATGCATATAGTTAGATAGAATATTATTTCATTTGTTTTTGCTAACACTTTCAATCCTTTTCCTGAAGTATAAGCTGCTATAATAAATACTATAATAAATATTTTGATTGGCTCTAGAAATGAAACAACATACAATCTTAATATATTACAAAAACCTGCAGAAATTGAGGTACAAATAATAATAAACTGAAATGAAAACAATAAATTTAAAGTATTCCCTAAAAATTTTCCAAAAAACTTTCTGCTTAAATTTAATATATTCACTTCCGAGTAATTTTTAATTATATAACCAGATAAGAACATTACGAATAATGGATATATCGCACCTAAAAATACAGAAATCCATCCATCCTGTTTTGCTGTAGCCATAACATCATTAGGCAGTATAAGAGCCCCAATACCTATCATCGTCCCTACCAGCAAACAGGTTACTTCTGAAGGCGAAAGTAATTCATATTCACTTTTATTCATCTTTATTACCTCTAAAAATTTTTCTAAAATCAATTTGCCTGTATTTATTATTATTAGGTATCGATACAGGTCTTTTATTCATCATCCATAGAGGATATCTAACAATAAAATCTTTAAAATCACTTTTATGAATTGAAAAATATGGTACTCCCATACTCTTAAGCGAGCATATATGAACAAGTAAAAAAAAACAACCTGCAGCAATTCCAAGAATTCCAAAAAAATTTGTTATAAGCAGCATAGGAAACCTCACAAACCTAATTGCAAGAGACATATCATAGTTAGGAATCAAAAAAGTAGCTACGGTAACTACTCCTACAATAAGAAGAGTAGCCGGACTCACAATCCTGGCTTTAAGTGCAGCATCGCCTATGATAATACCTCCAACAACACTAAGCGTCTGACCTACCTTTGCAGGAAGCCTTAAGCCTCCCTCCCGCAAAAATTCTACTATTATTTCCATTAATAGAATTTCCATATATGGTTCTAATGCAATACCAACTCTTGATTCAACTATGGGTACGATAAATTTAATTGGTATAAGTTCACCATTAAAATTAGTTAAAGTCAAATATACAGATGGAAAAGTTATAATAATGACTGCAGCCAACATTCTAAGTATCCTGACAAAATTAGAAATAACTGTTCTTTGAGAATAATCCTCCACTGCTTGAAAAAACTCATAAAATACTGTAGGTAAAGTCATAACACTTGAAGTGCCTTCAAGTATCACCGCAATCCTGCCCTCCATAATATTCGCTTCAATTACATCCGATCTCTCAGAAGAAAAAGATTGTGGGAAGAAGGAAAATGTACTATCTTCAATATACTGCTGGATATACCCCATCAGGGGAACAAAATCCGTATCAATAGCAGTGATTCTCTTTCTTAACTCATTTAACACATCTTTATCTACAATATCGTCAATATAAACCAGTACCAAATCAGACTGAGTTCTTCTACCTAAGGTTATATTTTCAAACACAAGCTTATCATCCTTAATTCTCCTTCGCAATATACTTATATTTGTTTCAAGTTTTTCTACAAACCCTTCTCTAGTACCTCTAACAGCTGATTCATTTGATGGCTCCGAAATTGTCCTGAATTCCCCACCGGAAGTATCTACTATAACATAATCAACACTGTCCTGTATAAGCACTACAGTCTTTCCTCTTTTTATTGCATCAATTACATTATTTAAATCTATGGTTATATTAGTACTGCTTGATGTAATATATTTTTTCGACAAGTATTCCGCAAGATTAGCTTTTGAACCAAGGTCTTCTTTAGCATATATCATAAGTGGTTTTAAAATATCTCTATCAATAAACTCTTTATTTGTTATGCCATTTACATAAATTACTGCACACTCAAGTTCATTCTCCGTACCAATCAAAAAATTCTTAATTACTATGGGACTTTTTTCTCCTATTCTGCTCTTAATTGAATCAATTTTGTTTTCAAGATCTATATTCATACTTATCATCCCTTATAATTATTTGTAATTAGTTTCTTGCAGAATACATAATAATATACAAAAAAATATAGACCTAACAAAATTGTTAAGTCCGTGTTTTTAAATAAATCAAATTATCTATTTGTTAATTAAAAAATTATAGTATATTTAAATACCAAATGATAAGGTTATTAGCAAAAAATATAGATAGTATTGAAGATAATGCTATAAATGGTCCAAAGGGAATATAGTCTTTACGTGATTTCTTCTTATATACTATTAATATAATTCCCGTGACTGCACCAATAAAAAATGACAAGAGCATCATTACTATCGTTGTTTTAAACCCCAAAAAAATGCCGCTTAACAAGCATATCTCAGCGTCGCCCCAGCCCATTCCCCCAGTTATTAATATCATAGAAGCTATTATTCCAAACCCTAAAATACCACCCAAAATATAAGTAAATACTCTCTGTATACCTGGCCCATAATAAAGAAGCTCAAAAATAACAAAAAAGACACCAATTAAAAATCCAGTGGAAGTGGTTTTAAAATAAACATCTGTGGTATCATAGTCAATAATTCCAATAACAATTAAAAAACATGCAAATATACAATATTTAATAAAAATTATGCTCAAACCATATTTTATGTATAGTGCTCCAAAGAATGCACCAGTAACCAATTCTATTAAGGGATACCTTAAAGAAATTTTATCCTTACAAAACCTACATCTCCCTCTTAACAATATATAGCTTATCACCGGGATCAAATCATAAGCTTTTATTCTCTTACCACATTTCTTACAATATGACGGTGGTAAAGTCAAGGATTGCCCTATTGGAATTCTATATATGCAAACGTTTAAAAAGCTCCCTATTATAATACCCACTAAAATAATATTAATTAATGCCATATTTCCTCCAACATTGTAATATAAGTCATATTATATTATTTACAAAAAATACCTATTAATTCAATTTATATTTTTCTTATTTATTTATTTGTAGATTTGATGTAATATATAAATATATAATTGTTATTTTTTAAACAATGTTTGGAGGTATTTTTATGATTATAATTAGAGTTTGTGTGGGAAGTGCTTGCCACCTTAAAGGTTCCTATGAAGTTATTAATAAATTACAAAACTTGATAGATACCAATAATGTTTCTGATAAAGTATTAATAAAAGGTTCATTCTGTCTTGGTCACTGCAGCCAAGGTGTTTCTATTAAGATCAACGATAGCGATGTAAAATCGGTTTCTCCTGATACTGCTGAAAATTTCTTTAAACAATATATATTAGGAGGACTGAAGTATGAAAATAATGAATTTCTCTGCAGCAAATTGTAAAAACTGCTATAAATGCCTCCGGTCCTGCCCGGTAAAAGCAATAAAATTTAAAAATGACCAGGCAGAAATCATTGAGGACAGGTGTATAGCTTGTTCACATTGTTTATTAATTTGTCCTCAAAATGCAAGAAAGGTAGTTAGTGATTTATCCGATGTTAAGAGAGCTATTTATTCCGGTAAAAAAGTAATTGCCAGTATAGCCCCCTCTTTTGCAGGAAATTTTGATATGGAAACAGGTAAATTTGTAAATGTTTTAAGAAAGTTAGGTTTTTCTTTCGTGGAAGAAACCGCTATCGGGGCTGAAATTATTTCAGATTATTATATGGATTACGTAAAAAGTAAAGGTAAAGGTATATATATTACAACAGCATGTCCATCAGTAAACTATTTAGTTGAAAAATATTTTCCATCTTTGGTAGATTATTTAATTCCTGTGGTTTCACCTATGATAGCTCATGGCAAATTGATTAAGGAATTTTATGGTGAAGACACCTATGTAGTTTTTATCGGTCCCTGCGTGGCTAAAAAAACAGAATCTGAAGGTTTCTTTAATAATAATTGTATTGACGCAGTAATTAATTATGAAGAGATTCAAAATTGGATTCAGGAGGCAAATATTAACTTAAATTCAGTAAATACTGAGGATTTTGACAGAAATACCGCTAGCAGAGGCCGTCTTTTCCCGAAATTCGGAGGCATAATTCAATGCATGGGAGAAGACATAAATAAACAAAATCTAAAAATAATATCTGTAAGCGGATCAGATGAATGTATTGATTTATTTACAAGTATACAAAACGGAGATATAGATAATATTTTTGTAGAGGCAAGTTCTTGTAAGGGAAGCTGCACAGGCGGTCCTGACATGGTAAAAGAAAATCATAAGTATTATAAAAAGTTGGAAAGGGTGACCAGTTATTTACTATCAAGAAAATCAGATAATTTTAACAATATAACAACAAAAGACACAAATATTAACCTTAGCAGGTCATTTATAGACAAGAGTTTCAAGAAGGACATTGCATTTGAATATGATATTAAAAAGATACTGCAGAACATGGGAAAACATACTAGTGAAGATGAATTAAACTGTGGAGTATGCGGATACAATACTTGCAGAGAAAAGGCCCAGGCAATATATGAAGGAATGGCTGAGCCTAATATGTGCCTTCATCATATGAGAAATAAGGCTGAAAGCTTAACTAATGTAATTTTTGAGCATACTGCAAACTGCATTTTATTTTTGGATGGCAACATGAACATAATTGAACTTAATCCCGCCTGTGAGGAAGTGTTTGCAGTAAGGGCTGATAATATAAAAAATTTTCCTGTTTCAATACTTATGGATGATAAGGACTTCAAAAATGTAAAAGAAACCGGTGTAAGCATTATTGGAAAGAAAGTATCCTATCCAAATTATAATGTAATATTTATTCAAAGTGTAGTCTACCTTCAAAAACAAGATATATTGATGGTTTCTATGGTGAATATAATGGATAAGGAAGAAAATAGGAAAAAGTTTAATATGCTTAGAGAAAATACGCTTAACTCAACTCAAGAAGTTATTGACAAACAAATGAGAGTAGCACATGAAATTGCAAGTTTACTTGGAGAAACTACTGCGGAAACCAAAATACTTTTAACTAAGTTAAAAAAATTTGTTGAGACAGAAGATGGTGAATAATATGGGCTGCTATATTGATGTTTTTTATCATAGTCTAAAAAAATCCGGTGAAGAATTATGTGGAGATATGGTCAATGTTATAAGGCTTCCAGATTCAACTATAATAGTGCTTGCCGATGGACTGGGAAGTGGAGTAAAAGCTAATATCCTAGCTACTTTAACTTCTCAAATTGCTGGAACTATGCTTAAAGAGGGAGCGGATATTTACGAGACAGTAGATACCATAGTTAAAACACTTCCTGTTTGCAAGGTAAGAAATATTGCCTATTCCACATTTACAATTATTAAAATAAATGAAGACGGCACCGTTTATATGGCGGAATATGACAACCCCCCCTTCTTTTTAATAAGAAATGGAGTTCATATAGACATACCAAAAAAGGATGTAATTATAAATGGTAAAAAAGTTTCTGAATATTCATTTTCCCTAGTTGAAGGCGATTTTTTTACTGTTGTAAGCGATGGAGTGACCCATGCAGGATTAGGTGACATTTTGGACCTTGGCTGGAGATGGGAAAATATCAAAAATTATCTACAGGATATATATAATCCGGATAAAACTGCTCAGGATATAGTAAAAAGTATACTAGATGTATGTATGGCTTTTGATGAGGGTAAACCTGGTGATGATACCACCGCTTTAGTTATAAGAGCAAAAAAAGAGCAGCATGTAGATTTATTTACAGGTCCTCCAAAAGACCCGAAATGCGATTCTGATGCAATTAAAAATTTTATGAAAGGTAACGGTAAGAAGATTATTTGTGGAGGTACAGCAGCAAATATTGCTTCCAGAGAATTACACAAAGCTTTAACGGTAAACATGCAGTACATGGATAAAAATATACCACCTACCGCTAATATGATAGGAATAGATTTGATAACAGAGGGTGTTCTTACTTTAAGCAGAACAGTGGAAATGATAAAAAACTATTCAAAACCTATAGAAGATCTTAATCAAAGTAAAATTATATTTGGTGAAGATGGTGCCTCAAAGCTTACCGAAATATTATTAAATGAGTGCAGCCATTTAACACTTTGGGTTGGAAAAGCAGTAAATCCCGCTCACCAAAACCCTGATTTTCCAACAGACCTAAGCATAAAACTAAACATAATTCTTGAATTAAAAGAACAGTTGGAACTTTTAGGTAAAAAAATCTATCTTTATTATTTATAAAAATTAGGACTGCAGCAACACTGCAGTCCTAAATATTTTAGTATTTATTTCTCTTTACATAAGTTGTGTGAAGTAATTCATGGCTCTTATGTCCATTAGGTTCTCCCAGGTATTCCTCATAAATCTTAGTGATATATGGGTTCTTATGGGATTTTCTTAATGCCTTTGATTCATCTTCATCATAGATAGCCTTTGCTCTTGCAGCTTTAACATCAACTTTTTCACGAGTCTTAGCATCAACTATTGGCTGTCCTCCACCAGTAACGCATCCGCCTTCGCAAGCCATGATCTCTATGAAGTGGTAGTTCTTTTCTCCGCTAAGCTGTGCATCAAGAACTTTTCTTGCATTTCCTAGTCCGTTAGCTATAACAGCATTTACTGTTCTTCCGTCAGCTAATGTAACTGTTGCTTCTTTAATTCCTGCAGTTCCTCTAACAACTTTAATGTCTACTTCTTCATTGTCTTTTCCTGATGTTAAATCAAATATTGTTCTTAAAGCAGCTTCAGCAACTCCGCCTGTTGCTCCGAATATTACTGCAGCACCAGTGGATTCTCCAAATGGATTATCGAAATCTTCATCAGCAAGGTTCATGAAATCAATTCCTGCTTCTTTTATCATTCTTCCTAATTCTCTTGTAGTTAAAACTATATCTACATCAGGAATATCCTCTACGCACATTTCATCTCTATCGCAAGAGAATTTCTTAGCTACACATGGCATTATGGATACAACTACAATTTTCTTTGCATCAATTCCCATTTTGTCATTAAAGTAAGCTTTTATTAAAGCTCCTTCCATTTCACTTGGGGATTTGCAGGTGGATAAATTGTCTATCATTTGTGGATAGTTATGTTCTGCAAACTTAACCCAACCTGGACAACAGGAAGTCATTATTGGAAGATTTTTGCCTGTTTCCAATCTTTTCAATAATTCAGTTCCTTCTTCCATTATTGTTAAGTCAGCAGCAAAGTCAGTATCAAATACTTTATCGAAGCCTAATTTTTTAAGTGCAGCAGCCATTTTTCCAGTAGCTCTTGTTCCGATTGGCATACCGAATTCTTCGCCAATACCAACTCTGATAGCTGGAGCTGTTTGAACTATAACATATTTATCAGGATCATTTAATGCAGCCCATACTTCATCAACGCTTTCTTTTTCATGTAAAGCTCCAACAGGACAAGCCATTATACACTGTCCGCAGTTGATACAAACTGAATCTCCAAGTTTCTTATCAAAAGCTGGAGCTACTCTTGTATCAAATCCTCTTCCAGCCCAGCCTATAGCATTTACTGTCTGAACATTTGAGCATGTGCTTATACATCTTCCACATAGAATACATTTTTCAGGATCTCTTACTATTGAAAGAGATGAATCATCAATTGGTGCCTTAGTTTTTTCACCTTCATAGTTAAGTTCTCTTATATTTAAATCTTTTGCAACTCCCTGAAGCTCACAATTTTCACTTCTTATGCAAGAAGTACATTCTCTCTTGTGATTTGAGAGCAATAATTCAACAGAAGTTTTTCTTGCGTCTCTTACTTTCTGAGTATTTGTTTTAACGTTCATTTTTTCTTCTGCTACCAATGAACATGATGCAATTAGTTTTGGTCCTACTTCAACCACACAAACTCTACAGTTTGCAGGGTGATTAACACCTTTCAAGTAACAAAGGCTTGGCACTTCAATTCCAACTGACCTAGCTGCTTCTAATACAGTGGTACCCTTTGGAACTTCAACCTGCACACCATCTATAGTTAATTTAACCATTTCCATTTCATTCACTCCTTGCCAACGTTATTTCTTAACTATTGCTTTAAATGGGCATTTTTCCATACATGCTCCGCATTTTACGCACTTATCCTGATCTATAACAAATTTCTCTTTTACTTTTCCAGTTATAGCTCCTACTGGACAAGTCTTAGCACATATACCGCATTTTTTACATGGGTCATCCATTATTGTGTACTGTAATAATGCTTTACATACGCCTGCAGGACATTTTTTATCTACAACATGCGCTATATATTCATCTCTGAAGTATTTCAAAGTTGAAAGAACTGGGTTTGGAGCAGTTTGTCCAAGTCCACACAATGCAGATGATTTTATTTCCAATGCAAGATGTTCAAGCTTGTCTAAGTCTTCCAAAGTTCCTTTTCCTTCAGTAATTTTTTCTAACATTTCAAGTAATCTCTTTGTACCTACTCTACATGGAGTACATTTTCCGCAGGATTCATCTCTTGTAAAGTCAAGGAAGAACCTTGCAACGTCAACCATACAGTTATCTTCATCCATAACTATCATACCGCCGGAACCCATCATAGAACCGATAGAAACTAATGTATCATATTCAATTGATATATCTAGATTTTCAGTAGTTATACATCCACCTGAAGGTCCGCCAGTTTGAACAGCTTTAAATTTCTTTCCTTTTGGTATTCCGCCGCCCATTTCATATATAACTTCTCTTAATGTTGTTCCCATAGGAATTTCTACAAGTCCTGTATTGGTGATTTTTCCACCAAGTGCAAAAACCTTAGTTCCCTTACTCTTTTCTGTTCCTATACTTGAAAACCACTCTGAACCCTTAGCAATTATCTGAGGGATATTTGCATAAGTTTCAACATTATTAATTACAGTAGGCTTTTCCCATAATCCGCTAACAGCTGGGAATGGCGGTTTAGGAGTAGGCATACCTCTTTTTCCTTCTATTGACTGCATTAATGCTGTTTCTTCTCCACATACGAATGCACCAGCACCTAGTCTTATTTCTACATCGAAATTAAACCCGGTTTCTAATATATTTTCTCCGAGTAAACCATATTCTCTTGCTTGCTTTATTGCAACTTCAAGTCTTTGTACTGCAATTGGGTATTCAGCTCTTACATATATATATCCCATATTTGCACCGATAGCATATCCACCGATAGCCATAGCTTCTAATACTACATGAGGATCTCCTTCAAGTACTGAACGGTCCATAAATGCACCTGGATCTCCTTCGTCAGCATTACAAATTATATATTTCTGATCATTTTTCTGTTTAGCAGCAAATTCCCATTTAAGTCCTGTTGGGAATCCTCCGCCTCCTCTACCTCTTAGACCTGATTTTTTCATCTCATCTATTACGTCTTGAGGAGTCATTGTTGTCAATGCTTTTTCTAATGCTTTATATCCGTCAAAAGCTAAATATTCATCAATATTTTCAGGATCGATAACTCCACAGTTTTTAAGAGCAATTCTTTCCTGTTTTGCATAAAATCCAACTTTATTTAAAGATTTTATCTTATCATCTTCTATTGCATCATGATATATAAGTCTCTTCAAAATTCTTCCCTTTAATAGATGCTCTTCAACCAATTCAGGAATATCTTCAGGTTTAACGTGGCTGTAAAAAGCTCCCTCAGGATAAACTATAACTATAGGGCCTAATTCACAAAGTCCGAAACACCCTGTTCTTATTAATTCAACTTCTTTTTCTAAACCTCTTTTTTCTACTTCAGTTTTTAAACAAGCCAATATATCCTTTGAACCTGATGAAGTACATCCTGTTCCGCCGCATACTAGCACTTGTGAACGGTAAAATTCCATCTTCCTTCCTCCAATCAATTCCACTATAGTTTATTATTAATCTTTCTGAACTGTGTAATCATTAACAACTTTTCCGTCAACAACATGCATAACATATTCATCAACGATTTTTCCTTGAACAACATGTTCGTCTACTATTCTCTTAGCTTTCTCTGCTGTCATTTTAATGTATGTTACTTTTTCTTCGCCAGGTCTAATAACTTCAACGATTGGTTCTAATCTGCATACACCGATACATCCAGTCTGTACTACTGATACATCAGGTAATCCAAGTTTTTTAACTTCATCTATTATTGATAATAAAACCGGTCTAGCACCTGCAGCTATTCCGCAAGTAGCCATTCCTACAACTATTCTTGTTGTTGTTCTATCTTTTCTTTGATTAACATTATCTATAGTCTTTTTTCTTATAGCCTCTAATTCTTGTATTGATTTCATTAAAAAGCACCTCCATCTATATTTTGAATATTTTCGGCAATATATTCTTGAATCCAACCTAATATCTCTGGATTGTTTAAGTCTTCCCCTACTATCTTCTTAATTTCCCTGCTATCGAATTCAAAGCTCTCTTCGTTGTACTTGTGCTTATACACTATATCAACATTTTCATTTAACAAAGCACTTACTATAGTATCCTGAATATTTCCTATTGGTTCCCTATCAATATGATTAAATTTCATATATGCAATTACTTCAGTACCCTTACCTTCTTTTGAATAAACCTCTAGATATCCACCACACCTATTACATGCTGATTCAAATAGACTAAGCCCTAGACCCACTCTCCTGGTTTTCCTGGAAGTTACAAAAGGATCCTTTACTTTTTTAAGAGTTTCATCATTCATTCCGCATCCGTTATCAGTTATAGAAATTTTCAAATAATCTTCTATAATATTTATTTCCAAACTGATTACGATAAGTGTTGCCTTTGCACTGACTGAGTTTTGTATTATATCAATTAAGTGCAGAGAAATTTCTCTCATAATTTTATACCCTATTTATATTCTTTCAAAATTTCCGGAATTGATTCTGGAACAAGTCTTCCGTAAACCTTTTCGCCTATTGTCATAACTGGAGCTAGTCCACATGCACCCAAGCATCTACAAGCTTCTAATGTGAATTTTCCATCTTCAGAAGTTTTACCAACTCCTATTCCAAGCTCTTTGCTAATTTCGTCAATAATTAATTGTGAACCTTTAACATAGCAAGCAGTTCCTAAACATACTCTGATTATGTGCTCTCCCTTTGGCTCTAAGGAGAAAATTGAATAGAAAGAAGCTACCCCATATATTTCGGTCATTGGAACATTTAATCCCTCTGATACTATCTGAAGAATATCTTCAGGTAAATATCCATAAACTGTCTGTACTTTATGAAGGACAGGTATTAAAGCTCCTTTAGTATCTTTGTGACTTTCGATAGTTTCTTTAAGTTCAACTAATCTTGGGTCTTCCTGACTGCATCCACAGCAGCATTTCTTTTCGTTATCCACACCATCTCTTCCTTTCAATTGTTAATTAATAAATTATTGATTTTGTAACAAATTCAGAATATTCTGAGCATGTAAAAACATTCTGTCTCTAAACTTTTTAATATTTCGACAATTTAAAATAAATAATTTATTACATTTTTCATTATAACAAATAAATTTAATTTTTGCTATATATTATTTTAATTTATTGATAATATTGATTACTTTTAATTCATCTATTTCCACCATATTTTGCCTCTCTAAAATGTTTTCCAAATAATGAGCATCCGAAGAATGGATAAAATTGTAATTTTTTTCTACAATCCCTCTGTTTACAAGGCTTTTTATTCCTTCCTCGGAACTATATTCCAAAGTTGACATTGTTAAATCTTTGGGGATAAATCCAAGACTATATATAATTCCAAAAGTGTCTCTGTCAACATGAGCAGGTATAAATGCACCATTTAATTCATTGACTTTGTTAAATGCATCATTTAATGTCAAATCTGAGGCGGTAAGCAGCAATCTTTCATTGTGACAAATTACATTATCCTCCTGGTCAAATACAAGTTGTTCTCCAAATAAATTTTCATTATTTTTAAGCGGTGGGAGTTTCGAATACACATAATCCTGAAAGTTCATTGCAGAGTCAATATCATTAAACAAACAAACTACATGAACATCCTCTCTAGTTTGAAGTTCCATTCCCGGAATAACAAGCAATCCGTTTTTTTTCCCAACTTCAATACAAACTAATGCATTTTCACAGCTGTTATGATCTGTGATTGCAATAACATCCAAACCTTTAATTTTTGCCATGTTTATAATATTATTAGGTGTCATGTCACTATCGCCGCAGGGTGATAGTGCAGTATGAATGTGAAAATCAGTATATATTTTCATTTTCTAAATCATGCTCTTTATTTTAGCACATAATTCAAAAGCATGGTCTGGTGATTGAAGTAGTGGAATACTCTCAGCATTAGCCTTGTCTATTGTTAATTGCTCAACTCCTATGTTTTCCGGTATTATTATACATGATAATTCAAGTAAAACCGCTACTGCAATAATATTAGGGTGTATCTGAACAGTAATCCACGAATCTCCCTTAGAAGCATGTGACATTACCCAACTTAACAGATCACCGCAGTAGCCGCCTTCAACTTCCTTATCCAAGCCAATTTCACCAGCCAAAACCTTTAAACTTAATTTTTCAGCCAAATCTTTAACTTTCATTAGAATCACCTCCTAAATTTATATATTTGCAATCGACTATAGGTGCCAATCCTCTAACAACATCTTCAGCAAATGCTTTACAGGATGGGGATCCGCATTGTCCACAATCAGTACCCGGCAGAGTATTTATTAGCTGATTCATATATTTCATTTTTTTAACAGCACTTACGAAATTGTCTGCCAATTTTTGGTTTGAAAATTTTATATTTCTAACATTCTCAACAAATTGCTGTCTGTAAAAATCACTAAGCTCGTCGAAACTATAAGTAAAATTTATCTGGTCTACATATCTATTCAATATGCGTTTTGCATTATAAGGATTTTCTACAAGGAATGCTCCTCCTAAACATCCTCCATTACAAGCAAATGGTTCGATAAAATCCACATCCTTGATTTTACCGTTTTCTATGTCATCGAAAACCTTTTTTACATTATGAACACCATCCACAGCTATATAGTCTGTAGCGTTCATGGTCTTACTAATTCCCCCGGGGTGAGCTAAAGACAATCCAGTAAAAGATATATTATTTGAGTCATCTTTTGTATTCACTTTGTTTTTAAGCCCTTTAAGTATCTTGGCATAAATATCATTAACAGCTATAACACCATTGATTTCTGCCTTTCTGTTAATTGTAGGATACCTAAGCATAGTTATCCATGCCACACACGGTGTAAGAAAAAAAATCCCCACATCCTCATACTTATACCCAGCTTTGTCATACTTTTCCCTTATTAAACTGGCAGCAATCTCTATTGGAGTAAGAACTTTTACAGTATTTTCAATTAATCCGGGATAACTTGTACTAATAAGCCTTGCGATACTTGGGCAGATTATAGAAATTGCAGGTTTTTTTATTTTTTCAATTTCCTTTTTAGTTATTTCTGACACTATATCACAAGCATATGTGGAATCATAAACTTCATCAAACCAAAGACTCAGTATAGCATCGTTTATTATATTGGGCTCAATATATTCACCAAACTGTGCATATAATGCAACGGATGGAACGGCCACCTTGACCTTGTAATTGTCAATATCCTCCAAACTGTTTTTTTCTGCTACATGTGCATTATAAGGACATGTCTTAAGGCATTCACCGCAGTCAATACACTTATCTTCAATTACAAATGCCTTTGAATTCTTAAGTCTTACCGCCTCCATGGGACAGCTATTCATGCATTTACTACAACCCTTACAGTTTTCTTCAATAAGTTTTACTGAATGAAATAACTTATTCATGTTTTACTCACAACCTTATCAAAAATAAATTTTCATAGTAATTATGGTATTATCGCCATGCGCAGAATCAATCTGCAAATCATCGCAGGTATTTTTAATATTTGGTAGTCCCATTCCTGCACCAAAACCCATCTCTCTAGCTCCTTCAGTAGCTGTAGAATAACCTTCTGTCAAGGCGAGCTTAATATCTTTTATTTCTGGGCCAGTATCTGCTGCAATTATTTCAATCCTATCCTCATAAATTTTCACTTCCATATAACCGCCGTAGCTATGAATTACAATATTCATTTCAGCTTCATAACTGGCTACACAGACTCTTCTGATAATACTATTGCCTATTCCAAGCTGCATAAGTGCCTTTTTAATATTGCTTGATGCTTCTCCACCTTTTAAATAATCTCCACTTATAATATCATAGTGAAGTTTTATAGCTTCATTCTCTATCATTTATTTATTTCAGCTCCCTGCAAACCACTGCTATAAAGCAAGCCACAGGTATTAAACATTATTTGTTTGGTACACAAAATACATATGTCATTTTGTTTTGCCAGTTCAATAACATTTTCATCCGGCACCTTACCTCTAACAAATATTATGCACTTTATATCCTTCATCTCTGCGGTTCTTATAGTTTGGATATTTATTAGTCCAGTAATCAGTACAACATCATTATTAACGAGAGCTAATACGTCACTCATTAAATCAGATGCAAAAGCATATTTTATGTCGACGTCTTGCTTATCGGAACAAGTAATAGGTTCAATGTTAAGCAATTCTTTTATTTCTCTTATTTTCATAGCAATTCCCCCATTATTTGACTAGATATTTATATTATAGATATATGTTTTTCATTTCACATTTTCTATAATCTACACCCCCCAGAACACTTTCATACCAAAAGAAATACTTGAACTTCTGAATTAATTATCGGCAATTCTCAAGACCAAAGAGTCATTGCTCTGCATATTTTTTATCATTTTAATTATATCAAAAATTATATCAAAATAATAGATATTGTAATTAATATTAAAAATATTGAAATTATTGCATGAAATGTTTAATATTCAAATTGTAATTTAAATAGCAAAATATAACTTTGACAACAAATAATTTTTATTATATAATATAAATAATTATTTATTTAGGATGGTGTATATGGATAATATATCCAATGTATTTAAAGAAAAAAAACTAAAACTTACCCCTCAACGTATTGCTGTATATAAATATTTAAAGATATCAAAAGAACATCCCTCTGCTGAAATCATATACAAGGCCCTACAGCTTCAATATCCTACCATGAGCTTAGCCACAGTCTACAAAGCGTTAAAAACTTTGGTAGAAGTAGATTTGGTTCAAGAAATTAACGTAGGAGAAGGAAATTTCAGGTATGATGGTAATGTTTGTCCACATCCTCATATTCAGTGTTTATCTTGTGGTAAGGTTGATGATATTAAAGATGTTTGTTTTTCAAATCTTAACGATGAAATTAAAGCTTATACTGATTATGAAGTAGTTGCAAACCAAGTTTATTTCTATGGATTATGCAGCGAATGCAAAAAAAATACAAACGAATAAACAGAACGTTAAAATAGGTGGTTAAACCACCTATTTTAACGTTCTGTTTAGCTCAATATATATTTTTCAATAGCTCTTCCCATTCATTATTAGAAAATTTCCCTGACAATATCAAATCTAATCTGGATTCTATGGCCTCTCTTAATTTATTTGGTATGGTATCTGTATAAATAATACTGTTTTCATTAGCCTTACTTAAATGGGATGCAAAAGCAGCCCCTATCCCTTCATTTGCTTTATTAATATCTTTATTTCCAGATACAAAACCACTTTCAACTAATTTTTTCTGAGTATCATCTGAAAAGATGTATTTAATGAACTTATTAACCTCTTCACCATTTTTACTACTTACAGAAACACATATCATAACATCCGATATTATAGGTATTATACCCCTATATGCTTCAAAAGAACTATAATTTTCGAATAGTTTTATATTACCCTTTTTTAATTCATTAACGTACCCTGAAGTTACCACAATCAAGGGTATATCTCCTTTACTAAACTTGCTTATTGTGGATTCATTACCCATTTCAAATGTGTGCATACCTAAAACACCTGTGGTGACCATGTTTTTCAAAATGTCAAAGGACTTTTTCATTCCAGAGATATTTCGATAAGCTTCAAAACCACTGTCGTAATTATTATCCAATTTATTTATGTCTACAGTATTATTAACTATTAAAGAAAATAATTCAGAATTAATGTCTTTATTCTCATTTATTACCACCGGAATTCTAGTTGAATTTTTATTCAAGTTTAACATCAAATTATTGAGCCCATTAATATCTTTAGGCTCACTTAAGTTCATCTTTTTTATTGCATCCAGATTATAAAGTATTTCAAGTGAACTTACAAGCATTGGCATTCCATAACTTTTATCATTATATCTTCCATAGGAATTTACAATGCTATAATATCTTTCATCAATTTTATTTTCCTCATAATAGTTTTTCATTACGCTTAAATAACCTTTGCTAGTAAGATTTATCATATTATTTCTTGAAGTTAGGATAATATCTGAGGAGCTCCCTTTGTTCAAATCCTCCTCTGCCTTGCCTCCAAGAGAACTTACAATATTTACACTCACACCAGAATTCTTGTCTTTGTATCCATCTATTAAACTTTTTAAAACATTAACACTTCGTGTGTCTTTTATATCAACATAAATAATAATCTGCTTATCCTTATTTGAATTTTCTTTCTGTGTGCATCCCCATGAACCGAAAGCCAATATTATTATTAAAATAAAAATCCATATCCTTTTAAATTTCAATTTAGCTCCCTTCTTCCATATTTAATTGTAAAGATTATATATAAATAATCACGTTTTTATTTTGCTCATATTAATTAAATATATAATACTTTCATATAATTAAATGGAGGTGAAATATATGAAATTCAGGGTGATTTTCCTAAAGAAGAAAAATATACTCTATTTTTTAATATTAGTTTTAGTATTATTGATATTTTTAGTATTTTTTTTCAGAAATACCACAACAACATTTAATGTTACTGAGAAAAACTCTATTAAAGCAGATTTGAATGGAGATGGACACGATGACATTCTTAATGTTAAAAATGACAACAATAAGTACTATATTGAAATAAACACGAAAAGCAAAACATACACATTAGATCCAGATAAAGATATAAAAACCTTGGGAATTTATTCTTCTACCTGGCCAATGAAAATAAATATGGTAGATATTTCAAGAGATAGGATTCCGGAAATATTTATTCAATCCTCTTATAAAGACAATCCACTTCAGCATATATTCCATTGGAATGGAGAAAAATTTGAAAATATTTTTTCAAATTCAAATAGTATTCTAGGTTTTATAGATTATAATAATAATAAAACTCCTAAAATCGTATCAGGTGCCATTGTCAATAATAAAATTAATTTAAATAACTATATTTTTTCAAATTACAAATTTACCAGTTACAACTATGATTGTAAAGATACATTTATGGGGAAAGATTCTGTTTTATATTTTATAAATTTTATACAAGGACTTCCAAATAATGAAGCATATAGACCCAATGATATATTCGCCCCTAATATAAGTGGAAAAAGCCTTTCCACAATAGGCACCCTATCTGGAGAAAATAATAAATATATTTTCCAGGATGCATTATTTATGGATACCAAATGTGATAAAGATGGTGAAGCATCTGAAGTAAAATGGGTTTTAAATTTCAAGGGAATTTCAAATGCAAATAAGTATGTTGCTAAAAATTACACGATAACTTTATTTTTAAAGCCAGTTAATGACAGTTCTGCGAGCTGCTATTTTAAAATTTATTCAATTAATATAAGCTAAATGTAAAATGGGACCGCCAAAGCGGTCCCAAGGGGGATGGGGGGTTCTTGTATCAAATAACTGATTTTATTTGATACTTTCAGAGATTAATTCTCCGAATTACATTATATATTTTATCCATTACTAATATATTTATACATTTGAATCATCATCTTTTTTATATTCTTTTTTTAATTCGGATATCATATTAATAAATCTTTCATCCTTCATTAATTCCAATAACTTATCATTATCTATTTGTTGCTTACTGTCAATTCTATTTGCTAAAGTAGATATCAGATTTAATACCTCATTTATGTCAAGATCTCCAAGAAAATCTCCTAAACTGGTATTTGTATTCTTATGATGCTTAGACATTTTTTAACCTCCCGTTAAATTATATATTAAGCAAGTGCTATTATTGCAACAACAGCAATTGCTGCAGCTAAAAGCCCATCATTTAAAGCTCCAAAGTAAATTACTCCCAGTGAAAGAACTATTGCTATAGCTATAATATAGCAATAGTTACTTTTGTTTTGTTTAATATTATTACATTTACATTTTTTGTCTTCACTTCGTCTCTTAAGACATTTTATTTTACTGTGACGCATAATAGCTCCTCCTTGTTCACCAATTGTTTATCATTTTCAAATCCCTCGGTCACTAGTATATAATATTCCTTTTGCTAGGTTTTGTTACAAACTATATTCTCTATAAAAAAAGCTGCCTTCTCTAAAAAATAAAATTTCTAAAGAAGACGGCTTTTAATTTACATGCTAATGAAGTTAAGTTTTTGCAATAACAACACCACTATTGTTACAGAATTAAAAACAAAATGGTTAAACACCGCATACCAATATCCTTTCCTTTCTATAAGATAACAATTAAATAATCCTATCCAGAAAATCATTGGAAATGCACGTAGATTATAATGAATCGCAGCAAATATTATGCTGCTTAATACTGCACTATAAAATATTCCTAATCTTTTTTTGAATATTCTTTCGAAAAAGAACCATCTGAAAACAAATTCTTCTAGCACAGGGGCAAATATTACCGCCACAGGAATAGCAAAAATAAATTTATATAAAGGCATATCGACCATCCAAGTAACAACTTCCTGCTCCTTAAACTGAATTTGAAAATTTGATAAAACAAATAAAGTTATTGCTGAAATAACTATAGTAACAAAATAGGAATAAAATGAATATTTTAGTCCTTTAAAGAATTTAAATCTTTTTATATTAAAATTGTATCTTTCATAATCTTCATTTTCCCTGTGCAAATATACGATATTAAATACCACCAAAATAAATGGAAGTAAATTCTGAGTAAAAACAGATGCTGTCATATAAATTACGCTGATAATAATTATTATCAGCTTGCTTCTGTCCATCCTGCGCCAAAACTTTACATAAATAAAAAGTGGTGGAATATAGGTAATAATATATACAAGAATATTTTGAATGATATTTCTAATTATCATTCTACCTGACTAACTTGGCGTAAGATTTTTGTTTTTTTTCCAGTAGGAACTCAACGCCAAATAAGTCATGCATTTGCATTTCTAAAATCCAGATAGGGTAAAAGAATCCCCATCTGGATTAAGAACTTGCTTCAGGGAAATTTCAATATTTTCTAGTATTTTTTCTTTTCCCTGCTTGTTTAATGATGAAAATGTCAACAGCTCATCATCAAGGCCTAGATTTAGAGTTTCACGAATCATACCTATATTCTTTACAAGCTCACTTTTATTCAGTTTGTCACTTTTGGTAGCCACAACTAGGCAAGGATAACCATAATATTTAATAAAGCCATACATCAAGAGGTCATCTTCTGTAGGCTTATGCCTGCAGTCAACCAATAAAACAATTTTCCTAAGCTGACTTCTGTTAACCAAATATGTTTCAATAACCTTCCCCCAATTCTGTTTTTCAACTTTTGAAACCTTGGCATATCCATACCCTGGTAAATCCACAAAATAAAATTCATTATTTATAAGAAAGAAGTTTACAAGCCTCGTTTTTCCTGGAGTTCCACTGACTTTAACCAGTTTTCTCCTATTGGTTAAAGAATTAATCAAAGAAGATTTTCCAACATTAGACCTTCCTACAAATGCAATTTCAAGTCTATTATCTGAAGGATATTGATTAGGTGTTACTGCAGATGTAATGAATTCTGATTGCTTAATTTCCATTTAATCACCCCCAATTAATCTTTTTTTATTAAAGCATTTTCCAATACTATATCTATATTATCAGCTAGAATAAACTTTAATTTACTTTTTATTGACTTTGGAATCTTTAGTAAGTCCTTCTCATTAGCTTTAGGAATAATAATAGTGTCAATGCCAGCTCTGTATGCAGACAATGATTTTTCTTTCAAGCCTCCAATAGGAAGAACTCTACCAGTTAAAGTTATCTCTCCAGTCATTGCCACATTATGTTTTACCTTTTTTGAGCTTAAAGCAGATACTATTGCAGTAGCCATAGTTACTCCTGCAGATGGACCATCTTTAGGAACCGCCCCTTCAGGCACATGAATATGAATATCTTTATCCTTATAAAAATCAGCATTAATTCCATACTTTTCAGAATTTGCTCTAATATAACTATACGCTGCTTTTGCCGATTCTTTCATTACATCTCCAAGCTGACCTGTAAGCTCTAGTTTTCCTGTTCCTGCCATTACCATTACCTCAATTGGAAGCGTATCTCCACCATATTCAGTCCAAGCCATTCCCATAACAACACCAATCTTATCTTCCTTATTGGCCTTATCATAAGTATATATTGTTGGTCCTAAATAACTCTTAACCTTATTTGTGGTGATTATTATACTTTTCTTATCCTTTTCAAGCATTTCAGAAATAGCTTTTCTTATTAGTGAAGAAATTTTTCTTTCCAAATTTCTTACACCGGATTCTCTTGTATAACTTTCAATAATTAAATTAATTGATGCTTCTGCAAACTTAACTTGTTCATTTGTAATATTGTGTTCTAAAAGTCTTTTCGGTATCAAGTGATCCTTTGCAATGTTTAATTTTTCTTCTGTAGTATAGCCTGAGATTTCAATTAACTCCATCCTATCCAAAAGTGGTCTTGGAATAGTATCTAACTTATTTGCAGTGGTAATAAACATTACATTGGATAGATCAAACTCAAGTTCCAAATAATGATCCCTAAATGTATTGTTTTGTTCACTATCTAAAACTTCCAGCAGTGCATCTGCAGGATCTCCCCTAAAGTCATTACTCATCTTGTCTATTTCGTCTAAAAGGAAAAGAGGATTTTTTGATTTAGCCTGTTTCATCCCATATATTACCCTGCCTGGAATTGCCCCAACATAAGTTTTTCTGTGCCCTCTTATTTCCGCCTCATCCTTAACTCCTCCTAAAGACATCCTTACAAAGTTTCTATTTAGAGCATGAGCAATAGATTTTGCAATAGAGGTTTTCCCAACACCAGGAGGGCCTACAAAACATATTATTGGACCCTTTAATGATTTACTCATTTGTTTTACTGCCAAATATTCAATAATTCTGTTTTTTACTTCTTCAAGACCATAATGTTCTCTGGCTAATACTTCTCTGGCAACCTTAATATCAAGATTATCCTTTGTCTCCTTGCTCCAAGGCAGTTCTATAATCCAGTCAAGATATGTTCTTATTACTCCTCCTTCTGAGGAATAACTGCCGCTGTTTTTTAACCTATCCAGTTCATATAATGCCTTTTCTTTTACTATCTTAGGAAGTTTAGCTTTATTTATTTTATTTACGTAATTTTTAATTTCCCTCTTATCTTCGTCTTCTTCCCCAAGTTCCTCCTGAATAGCCTTTAACTGTTCTCTTAAGTAATATTCTTTTTGAACTTTGTCAATTTTATTTTTAACCTTAACTCCAATTTTTCTTTCAAGCTTTAATATATCAACCTCATTTTTCAATATCTCCAAAAGTTTTGTAAGTCTTACATAAACATCGAAAGACTCGAGAAGTTCCTGCTTTTTATCCTGCTTTAGCATTAAATATGAACTAACTACATCTGAAAATCTTCCTGGACTTTCCAGTTCATCCAAAGTCATAATTATTTCAAAAGGAATGCTTCCTGATAATTTTACATAATCATCAAAGCTCTTTCTCACAGAACGAACAAGAGCTTCACATTTCTTGTCCTCTATACTTTCAGAGTCTTCAAGCACTTCAATTTCTGCCTTGAAAAATGGTTCTGATTGAATAAATGTCTCCAGTCTTGCCCTGGTTTCTCCTTCTACCAAAACCCTGACAGTCTCACCCGGTAATTTTAAAATCTGTTTTATATTACAAACAGTTCCCATAGAAAAGATATCTTCTTTACTAGGTTCTTCAATTCTTGCGTCCTTTTGTGTTACAAGAAATATTTTCTGATCGGAAATCATAGCTTCTTCCAATGCTAAAATCGACTTTTCTCTACCCACATCGAAATGCAGCACCATATATGGAAAAATTGTAATGCCCCTTAGTGGAATCAGTGGAAGAATTTTATTATTATTATCCATATTTCTCTCCTAACTATATTGTTTAAATGCTTTAACCTAGTTTATTATACCCATAAAACATGTTTTTTTCAATTAATACACGTCATATTTACATGATATATTTATTAAATCAATATAATAATGGTTTTGTTATGAAAGTAATGATTATTTAACTATAAATATACATTACTTTTAAACAAAACCATTCACTTTTAATTAATTTTATGCAAAATTGCTATATTTATCACTAACATTCTACATTTTATAAGTTAATTACGTTTATATTTTGATTAATTTCTATAGATGAATTGTCTTCAATTTCATTTATTATTGAAATCTTAATAACTTCATTTATATTCTTCACAGGAATAACTTTAATACCTTCTTCTTTTCTAAAACTGTCCTGCCAATTTTCACTTGGAATTATTACTTTTTTCGCACCAGCTTTTTTTGCTGCCTTTATTTTAGCATTCACACCCCCAATTGGTTTAATTTCACCTCTAATTGAAATTTCACCTGTCATAGCCACCTCATTATCTACTGGTTTTTTTGTTATAGCACTATAAACTGCTGTAGCAATACTTACACCTGCAGAGGGGCCATCTACCATCGAGCCTCCTGGAAAATTTATATGAATATCATACTCGTTGATATCAAAATCAAATATATCACTTATTACAGTGATTACATTTTCAACTGAACACTTCGCAGTACTCTTTCTTCTCATTTTTCTATTAGAGGATTCCATCTCTTCTTCTTCTATTACTCCAGTTATTTTTAATACTCCCTTATGTAAACTAACCTTTCTAGCGGTTGCCTCGATTTCAAGAACTGAACCGATATTTGCTCCATAAACCGCTAATCCGTTAACACATCCTACTTGGGGCATAGCATTTATTTTCTTTTCGGTTCTAGGAGAATACTGACCATTTTCTATTACCCACTCTATATCTTCAATGTTAATACTATTTCTGTTATTGTTAAATGCAATCCCTGAAGCTAGTTGTATTAAATTCACTGCATCTCTCCCATTTGCAGAATATCTTCCCACTATTTCACATGCACATTCATCTATTTTAAATCCAATCTTTTCAACTGCATTTCTCGCTATCTTTTCAATTTCATCAGGAAATAATGATCTGAAAAATATTTCACAACACCTTGATCTCAAAGCTGGAGAAAGTTCTTCTGGGTTCCTTGTAGTAGCACCTACTAATCTAAAATCTGCAGGCAGCCCATTGTCAAATACCTCTTTAATATACAAAGGCATTTTAGGATCGCTAGAGTTATAATATGAACTATCTAAAAAAACTTTTCTGTCTTCTAATACTTTTAGCAATTTATTAAGTTCTATTGGATGAAGCTCACCAATTTCATCTATAAATAATATACCTCCATGAGCTTTGGTAACGGCTCCCGGCTTAGGTTGAGGTATTCCTGCAATCCCTAAGTTGCCTGCTCCCTGATATATTGGATCATGCACAGAACCAATAAGTGGGTCCGCAATACCTCTGTCATCAAATCTAATAGTAGTACCATCAATTTCTATGAACTTGGATTTTTCGTTAAAGGGTGAGATCTCTTTTTTTGATGCATACTCTAAGACCAGCCTAGCAGCTGCTGTTTTACCAACTCCAGGTGGACCATATATTATTACATGCTGTGGATTAGACCCGCATAAAGCAGCCTGAAGAGCCTTAATACCCTTTTCCTGACCTATAATATCTTCAAAGCATATTGGTCTGCTTTTTTCAGTAAGAGGCTCAGTAAGCTTGATTTCTCTTAGTTTTTTCAGCTTTTCCATTTCAATATTATTTTCTTTTTCAATTACAACCCTATTGGACTTTTGCCCCTTAATTGCATTATAAAAGTATATACCCATAAAAACTGTAATAATCATCTCTATTACAATTAACACAGAGGTACCATTCATTATATCCCTCCTTTTAAAAAACTATTTACCCATTATTATTAGCAAAACACATACATAATATTCCTGTAAAAAAATAAAACATATAATAATTAGCATTTACTCTAATTATTATATGTTAAAATTAAGCTGTTTCAGGTCCTTTTCTATTTCTTGATTTCTTTACCTTTAACGGTACCCTCTTGTCTCCTTCGGCATTTATCAGTTCAGGTTCCTTAGTTTGAATTGTATCCTTATTGATAATAACCTTAGCAATTTCTTCTTTAGAAGGAATGTCAAACATAACATCTTTCATAGTATCTTCAATAATTGCCCTAAGACCTCTTGCCCCTGTATTTCTCTTTAAAGCTTCTTCAGCAATGGCGTCTAATGCTTCATCTTCAAATTCAAGCTCAACATTATCAAGTTCAAACAATTTTTTATACTGTTTAACCAAAGCATTTCTAGGTTCACTTAATATACTCACCAATGCCTTTTTATCAAGAGCTTCTAACGTTACTACTATAGGAAGTCTTCCAACAAACTCAGGTATGAGTCCAAATTTAAGAAGATCCCCCGGCATAATATCTTTAAGAAGCTTGCCTATATCGTTTTGCTTTTTTGAATGAATTTCAGCACCAAATCCCAAAGAACTTATTCGTGTTCTCTTTTCTATAATTTTATCAACCCCATCAAATGCTCCACCGCATATAAACAATATATTAGCAGTGTTTATCTGGATGAATTCCTGATGGGGATGCTTTCTTCCTCCCTGCGGAGGGACAGAAGCCACAGTACCTTCAAGAATTTTGAGAAGTGCCTGCTGAACTCCTTCACCAGATACGTCTCTAGTTATAGATGGATTTTCTGTTTTCCTTGCTATTTTGTCAATTTCATCGATGTAAACTATTCCCTTTTCGGCTCTTTCAATATCATAATCCGCATTTTGGATTAATTTAAGGAGAATATTCTCTACATCTTCTCCTACATAACCTGCCTCTGTTAAAGTAGTAGCATCTGCTATTGCAAATGGAACATTGAGAAATTTTGCTAAAGTTTGAGCCAGCAAAGTTTTACCTGACCCGGTTGGTCCAAGTAAAAGAATATTGCTCTTCTGCAATTCTACATCATCACCACTAATATTTGAATTTATTCTCTTATAGTGATTATACACTGCCACAGACAATGACTTTTTTGCTTGATTCTGTCCTATTACATACTGATCAAGATAATTTTTTATATCTACCGGCTTTGGCAGCGAACTGACGTCAACCTGAACATCCTCTTCAAATTCATCACTTATTATTTCTGAACATAATTCTATGCATTCGTCACATATATATACGCCCGGGCCAGCAATTAATCTCCTAACCTGATCTTGAGTTTTTCCACAAAAGGAACATTTTAATTGCTTTTTATCATCAATTTTGACCATTACTACACCTCTCTAAAGGTTATTTCTTTTTATAAAATACTTCATCAACCAAACCATAGTTTTTAGCTTCTTCTGCCGACATAAAATTATCTCTTTCAGTGTCATTCTCTATCTTTTCAATTGGCTGACCGGTTCTTTCGCTTAAAATACTATTCAAGTTTTTCTTAATTCTTAATATTCTTTCTGCATGAATCCCAATATCAGTAGCCTGACCTTGAAATCCTCCAAGTGGCTGATGAATCATTATTTCACTGTTAGGTAATGCAAATCTCTTGCCCTTTGCACCTGCAGTTAAAAGAAATGCTCCCATGGATGCTGCCATTCCAACACAAATAGTAGAAACGTCGGGTTTAATATGCTGCATTGTATCATAAATTGCCATCCCAGCTGTAATAGATCCTCCTGGACTATTTATGTATAAGAATATATCCTTATCAGGGTCTTCAGCTTCAAGGAACAAAAGTTGAGCTACTACTAGGCTTGCAGTAACATCATTAACTTCCTCACTTAACATGATAATTCGATCCTTTAAAAGTCTTGAATAAATATCATAAGATCTTTCACCTCTATTGGTTTGTTCCACAACTACCGGTACTAAACTCATTTTTTTCTCCTCCTTCTAAGTAAAATTAATTGCCAGAAATTTTTCCGGCAATTAACCTGTATTTTATATATTATGCTATTGATTTACTACTGTCTACTAACATTTTTAAAACTTTTTCATTTATTACTTCAACTTTTAAGTAATCCTTTTGTCCGTCCAATATCAACTTAACTGTTTTGTCAATTTCTTTACCGCCGCCATATTGTTTTGCCATTTCTGTAGCCTTAGAAATTAATTCTTCTTCTTGTGCCTCAACATTTTCTACTTCAGCAATCTTCTCTATAACCAAATCTGTTTTAACTCTTTTCTCTGCAGCTTCTTTCATAAATTCCCTTGTTTTTTCTTCTGAGCTGTTTGTATATTCATAGTAAGTTTTCAAATCGAGACCCTGATATTTTAATCTCATTTCCAAATCTTTAATCATTCCGTCAATTTCTCTGTCTATCATGGCTGTAGGTATTTCAATTTTTGTGTTGTCGCACACAGTATCGATGACTGCAGATTCATATTCCGTTTGAGCTTTTGATTTATTGGAGGTTTCCATTTTAGTTCTGATGTCTGCTTTTAACTCATCTAAAGTATCAAATTCTGAAACTTCTTTAGCAAACTCATCATCCAATGCAGGCAATTCTTTTATTTTAATTCCCTTTACAGTTACTTCAAAAACGGCAGGTTTTCCGTTTAATTCTTCTTTGCCGTAATCTTCAGGGAAATTAACACTTACATTCTTAGTTTCATCTTTTGAGAGTCCAATTAACTGATCTTCAAAAGTATCTATGAATGTTCCTGATCCTATTTCCAATTCATAATCACTACCGGCACCACCCTCAAAAGCAACGCCGTCTATAAATCCTTTAAAATCAATTACTGCCAAATCACCTTTTTGAACTGTTCCTTCTTCTTTAGTTTCCACTCTTGCATTTTTATCCTGTCTTGATATCAATTCAGCTTCGATGTCAGCATCTAAAACCGGATATTCTACTTTTTTTACTTCTAAACCTTTATATTCTCCAAGTTCAACTTCAGGTTTTACTGTTACTATTGCAGAATATATAAAATCTTTACCTTCACCAATTTGAACTATCTCAACTTTAGGATAATCTACCGGCTTTATATTATTTTCAGCTAATGCAACTGGATATGTTTCATCACAGCAAAAATCAATAGCATCATCAAAAAGCACACCTTCACCATAATACTTTTTAATAATACTAATTGGTGCTTTACCCTTTCTAAAGCCAGGTACATTAAATTTGCTTACATTTTTTTTATAAGATTTTTTAATTGCTTCACTAAATTTTTCTGCCTCAACAGTAATTTCTAATTTAACTACATTAGTTTCTATTTTCTCCACTTTTACGTTCATTATACTTCTTCCTCCTAAATTCCCTATTGCTTATGTTACCTATAACATTATAGCATATTTTTTTATTTTTTAACAGATGTTAACACTTTAAATGGTGTAAATATAATTATATACTATATTTTATCAATATATCAAATATTTTTATGACTATTTAAACAATTTTTTATTCAAATAATCTCTTGCTTCAATAAGTTCACAATAATATTTGAAATTATCGCTGTAAACTTCTATAACCATATCTCCGTTATATCCTATCTCCTTTAGTTTACAAAACAATTCATCATAATCCACGCTGCCACGTCCAGGCAAAAGACATTGATTATGTTCATCTCTATCATTGATATGCAGATTAGCCATATCCTTGCCCATAATTTCTATATAAGACTGAATATCAACACCAGCTTTATATGCCTGTTTAATATCCAATGTAAATTTAACAGGATATCTGCAATCTTCTTTTAACATATTTAAAAATCTCAAATCTGATGACATACACCAAGATACATTTTCCTGTGCCAGCATTACCCCTTCTTCCATGGCACTGTAAATTAATTGGTCATATATGTCAACAATAAACTTTCTATCCATTGAATCTAAATTTAACTTTCTCATTCCATGAAAAGTATAGCATTTTGCACCGAGAATTTTTGCTGCTCTACAAACTTTTTTAAAATATTTAAACATGTCCTGCCTTCGCCTCTTATACATTTCAAACAAATAAGGTTCAAAAGCAGAAGAAAAACAATGTATTGAATCTATATTAAAATTTAATTTTAATCTTTCTTCATTAAGTTTATTAATAAAATCTTCTTCATATTCACTTATTGAATTCAAAAAAATCTCCCCGGAACAAAATCCAATGTCACTAATTAATTTAATACTGTTTTCTGTAAGAACGTTAGGATAAAAACAAGCAGATGATAAACCAATATTCATGAATTCCTCCAATTTTTAAAGAACTAATTAGACACATTGCCATCAGATGTTAAGTACATCACATTACCATCTGCAGTGACTTTCAGGCCCTTGCCTTCCAATTCACCGAATTCAACATTTTCCCCTTGAATTGCTCTGAGATAAGTATGTTCCTTTGTATTAATATTTACTTTCCATACATACTTTGTAGTTTTTTGGAGCCAAGGCAGTTGAGATATATATGCTATAGTGTTATCATCTATAAATTTAGGAGACTGGCACCATATATAATTACTGTTTGCTTTTAATACTTCATCCCTATTTATCTTTGATCCGTTAGAAGATGTGTAATTTAAGTTAGTAATATCCTGAACAGTTCCACTGGTATCTATCAGTATAATACTTTGAACACTACTGTCAAATACAACTATATTCTTTGCTGAAGGACTTATATTGTAATATACATTGCTTTCCACAGGAGATAAATTTTTAAATGTCTTTTCAGAACCCTTTATTTCATATACCGCTTTCAAAGGTTTTCCATCACTGAGTTTAAAATCAAAGCTCTCTTCTTTTGCTGTTTTTGTTTCTGTTTTTGTTTCTGTTTTTGTTTCTTGCTTCGTGCTCTCACTTATGTTATTTGTATTTTCGCTTATCTTTACCGCAGATTGGTTATTAGAATTCTTCGTAAAGTATGCCTTATTAACTATAATAATAATCCCTATTAATATAATTACCACGAAAAAAGATAAAGCAAGCCTGATCTTTCTTCTTCTCATCCTTTTTTTATAATCACGGCTAAAAATGCTAGGCTTTGACACTTCCAATTCCTCCTAATTTTTTATTAAATAGTATTAAACTCTACATTATTATACATTAATTTGTTGAAAATAAAAATATTTTTTTGTCTATCTTACATTAATGCAAATAGGAGTCCCTCGATATTTTCGAAGAACCCCTAATGTTTTTATTCAAGGAAACTACTCATAGTATAATAATCAATTGGTTCATTATACTTTTCAATTTTTACTGCATTTAAAAAAACCCTGGCAGTATCTACACATGTAAATACTGGAACCCTATATTCTGCAGCCTTTCGCCTTAGCTTAAATCCTTCACTTTCAGGATTATTACCTCTGGTTGGTGTATTTATCACAATATTAATTTTACCCTTTGTTATTAATTCAGGGATGTCATCAATTTCAATAAATTCACATTTAATTCCATTTTCTATTAAAAATTTGTCCGTACCTTCAGATGCGTATATTCTAAAACCTAACTCAACATATGCCTTTATAATCATGAGTCCCTCGATTTTGTCCACATCTTTAAGTGAAACATACATATTCCCATCAGTTACAATATTAATTCCACTGGCACTGAATCCTTTATAAATTGCTTTATTAAGGTCCTTATCCACACCTAAAACCTCTCCTGTAGATTTCATTTCAGGTCCTAAGTACATATCAGCATCCACCAGCTTTTCTCCAGAAAATACAGGAACTTTTACAGCATATAATTTTCTATTCTGAAGCAATCCACATCCAAATTCCAAATCTTTGAGTTTAGTTCCAAGCATAGTTTTCACTGCAACTTTAACCATCGGAACACCGGTTACCTTGCTCAATATTGGAACTGTTCTGGATGCTCTTGGATTGACTTCAATAACAAATATATCCCTGCCATCAAAAACATATTGTATATTAACTAAACCAATAATCTTTAATCCTTTTGTTATTTTCTTAGTATATTCTATTAAAAGTTCTATGGTCTCCTTGCTCAAGGTTAATGGAGGATATACAGTTATACTATCACCGGAATGTATTCCTGTTCTTTCTATATGCTCCATTATTCCAGGAATCAATATATCTTCTCCATCTGATATAGCATCAACTTCTATTTCAGTACCCTTAACATATTTATCCACAAGAATAGGATGCTCATTTGAAAGCTGCACAGCTTCAGTCATATATTTTGTCAATCCTTCTTTATCATATACAACTTCCATAGCACGACCGCCAATAACATAAGAAGGTCTAACCACAACTGGATATCCAAGTTTTTTTACTGCTTCATAAGCTTCCTCCAAGGATGTAACCGCGCATCCTGTAGGAGATGGAATTTTTAGCTCTTCTAAAAAGCTTCTGAATTTATCTCTATCTTCTGCTAGATCTATGGATTCAAAGGAAGTCCCAAGAATATTTACTCCATTTTCAAATAGTTTTTCAGCAATATTTATAGATGTTTGCCCTCCAAATTGAACCACAACACCCTCAGGCTTTTCCTTTTTTATAACATTCATTACATCGTCGATGTATAGTGGTTCAAAGTACAATTTATCTGCGGTGTCGAAGTCAGTACTTACTGTTTCAGGATTGTTGTTTATCATAATAGCTTCATACCCTGCTTCCTTTATCCCCCAAACACCATGAACACAGCAGTAATCAAACTCTATTCCCTGTCCTATTCTGATAGGTCCTGAACCTATCACCAATATTTTTTTATTATCCGTTACAATGTTTTCATCTTCTTCTTCATAGCAGGAATAATAGTAGGGAGTACTTGCTTCAAACTCTCCACTGCAGGTATCAACCATCTTATACACAGGGTAAATATTATTATTTATTCTAATATCATTTAATTCTTCTTTTGTTACTCCGCTCAAATCGCATATCTCTTCTTCAATAAGACCCATTGCCTCTGCATCATATAAAAGTTCAGGAGTTATTTTTTCATTTCTAAGTCTTCTCTCCATATGAACTATATTATTTATGCCATTTAAGAACCATCTGTCAATTTTGGTAAGATTATAAAGTTCTTCGATTGCTACATCTTTCCTCAAGGCTTCCGCTACTGCAAATAATCTTTGGTCGTCCTGAAGCTTTATTTTTTCAATTAGCTCATCCTTACTCATTTCACTCATTTTATTTATTCTAATCGTATTAAATTTTCCATCCAGTGAAGTTATTGCCTTAATAAGTGAACTTTCAAAGGTTCTGCTTATTGCCATTACTTCTCCTGTAGCTTTCATCTGAGTGCCCAATGTCCTTTCTGCCTTGCTAAACTTATCGAAAGGCCATTTAGGTATTTTTGTTACTATATAATCTATTGTAGGTTCAAAGCAAGCGCTGGAATTCCCTGTAACATAATTTGTGAGTTCATCCAAACTGTATCCTATTGCAATTTTAGCCGCAATTTTAGCTATTGGATATCCTGTTGCCTTTGATGCCAAAGCGCTGGAACGGCTTACTCGTGGATTAACTTCAATTACCACATAATTACTGCTGTCAGTATCAAGTGCAAATTGAATATTGCATCCCCCTTCGATTTTTAAACTTCTTATAATGTCGATGGCTGCTTTTCTAAGCATATGGTACTCTTTATCCCTAAGTGTTTGAGATGGAGCCACCACAATACTATCTCCAGTATGAATTCCCACCGGGTCAATATTTTCCATATTGCATATTATAATACAATTGTCTTTTTTATCTCTTATAACTTCATACTCTAATTCCTTCCATCCAGCCACGCTTTGTTCAAGCAGGATTTGACCGATGGGACTCATTTTAATGCCAAGGTCACATATAGACAAAAGATCTTCCATATTTTCAGCAATTCCGCCGCCGGTTCCCCCTAATGTATATGCAGGTCTAATTATTACAGGCAAGCCGTATTTATTTACAAACTCTACACATTCATCAATATTAGTAGCAATAATACTCTTAGGAATAGGCTGATTTGTTTCCATCATCAAATTTTTAAATTCATCTCTATCTTCAGCTTTTTTAATAGCTTCTCCATTAATTCCAAGCAGCTTTACATTATATCTTTCCAAAACACCTTTATTTTTAAGATTCATGGCGAGATTCAGTGCAGTCTGTCCACCAAAACCAGCTAATATTCCATCTGGTCTTTCCTTTTCAATAATTCTTTCCACACTTTTAAAATTAAGAGGTTCAATATAAACTTTATCTGCAGTATTACTATCTGTCATTATAGTTGCAGGATTACTGTTTATTAATATAGTCTCTATTCCCTCCTCCTTTATTGCTTTGCATGCCTGAGTTCCGGAATAATCAAATTCAGCAGCCTGACCGATAATAATAGGTCCTGAACCAAGTATCATAACTTTTTTTAAGTTTTTATCTAAAGCCATAGCTAAATCCCCCTACTTTTAATGTCCATTATATTAATGAATTTATCAAACAGATAAGCAGAATCCTGAGGTCCCGGTGCTCCTTCTGGGTGAAACTGCACTGAAAATACAGGTAAATCCTTATGTCTCATTCCCTCAACAGTTTTATCATTTAAATTTATGTGAGTTATAATTATTCCGCTATCCGCTATACTTTTTTCATCCACAGCATATCCGTGATTCTGAGAAGTAATATATGCCCTGTCTCTATCAATATCATAGACTCCGTGATTTCCACCTCTGTGTCCATATTTCATCTTGTATGTATCTCCACCAATTGCCAATGCTAAAATTTGATGCCCTAAGCATATTCCAAATGTCGGGTACTTATCCATTATCTTTTTCACATTTTCTATTATACTAATCAATGTTTTGGGATCTCCAGGACCATTGCTCAACAATACTCCATCTGGATTCAACTTAACAACTTCCTCAAAAGTGGTATTGTAAGGAAGTATTGTAACATCGCAACCACGTAATTTTAGATTTTCAACTATATTTGATTTAACCCCAAAGTCAAATACAGCAACCTTATGTCCACTTCCCTCTATATGAACAGGTTCTTTCCTGCTTACTTCTTCCATATAATTTTCACTAAATTCAGTGTCATCTAAAATTTTCTTTAATGCCTGAATGCTTAGTCCTTCATTTGAAATAACACATTTCATTGCACCTGAATTTCGTATTTTTTTAGTTATTCTTCTTGTATCTACATCGTATACTCCTACTACATTCATACTCTTAAGCATACTGTCTATTGTAACCTCGCTCAAATGATTTGAAGGGTATTCTGATATTGATTTAACAACAAACCCCCTTGCATAAATTTTGGAGGATTCATTTTCCCTGCTATTAATGCCATAGTTGCCAATCAAAGGATATGTCATAGTTATAATCTGTCCTGCATAAGACGGGTCAGTAAGTATTTCTTGATATCCTGTTATTGATGTATTGAATACCAATTCTCCAACTGATGTTCCAAATTTTCCAAAACCTTTTCCTTCATAAATAGTTCCATCCTGTAAATACAAAATTCCATTCATCCTTATACACCTCATAATTCTATAAATAAAACCTCCTGCGTGAGGCAGAAGGCCTATATCTTCATCATTAATAATAATAATATTATATACACAAAATATGCATATATTTGTCTCCCTTTCAAGCCTCACAGTGCTCATTTAAAAAGGTATATTAATTTTTATACATTATAGTTTATATTTATTCATAGAATATCATAACTTAATCCTTTTGTCAATAACTACTTAATATTTCTGCTCCCTGGTTTAATATATGCTGTTCCTGCTTTACACATAGGGCACACTTCCTTATCATAAGACTTTATTTCTAACTTTACAGCACTATAAATTGGATACGGGAACTCAATACCCTCAGCTCTTCTGTCAACGATACAGCATAATCCAACAACTTCTCCACCTAAAGCTTCTATTACCTTAGCAACTTCCAGAGAAGATTTGCCCGTAGTAATTACATCCTCTGATATTAAAACCTTTTGTCCTTTATTAACTTCAAAACCTCTTCTTATTGTCATTTCACCATCTTGTCTTTCAGCAAATATCCCTGGCTTTTTAACTTGTCTGGCAAGCTCATATGAAACCACAACCCCGCCCATTGCAGGTCCTACTATTAAATCAAAGTCAACGTCTATAATTTTATCCGCAACTATTTTTAATACCTTTTCAGACTTATCGGGATACTGCAGAAGCTTTGCACATTGACAATACTTGTCACTGTGTTTTCCTGAAGACAACAGAAAATGTCCCTCTAGAAGTGCTCCAACATCTCTTAATGTATCTAAAACCATTTTATCATTATTCATTATTTTTCCTCCACCTACATTCTCATTTCTTTAATATCATTTATTTTTTCTTTATTCATGAATTCTTCAATTCCATTAATAATATCCAGGCAAATATCAGGTTTAATGAAATTTGCAGTACCCACCTGTATTGCAGCAGCCCCTGCCATAATAAATTCTATGGCATCTTTCCAGGATGCTATTCCACCCATACCTATAACAGGCACATTTACCGCTCTTGAGACTTCATAAACCATTCTTAGGGCAATAGGCTTTATTGCAGGTCCAGATAGGCCTGCAGTTATATTATCAAAGACAGGTTTTCTTTTATATATATCTATAGCCATACCTTTAAAAGTATTAACTAAAGATATTGAATCCGCTCCAGCATCGCAGCATTTATATGCCATATCCACTATGTCCTCAGCATTGGGAGAAAGTTTTACTATTAAAGGCTTTTTGCATAAATCCCTTACTTCCTTAACAACTTCAAAGGCCACTCCTGATTTTATTCCAAAAGCCATACCCCCGGATTTAACATTAGGACAGGATATATTAAGTTCAATCATATCCACATCTGAACTATTAAGTTTTTCTATACCCTTTAAATAATCCTCTAAAGTCCCGCCGCCTAAGTTTGCAATTACAACTGTATTTAATTTTTTCATCTTAGGAAGCTCATTTTGGATAAAACTATCTACTCCTGGATTTTGAAGCCCTACGCTGTTCAGCATACCAGATTTTGTTTCAAAAACTCTAAGCCCATTATTCCCTTCTTTAGGGTTTAGTGTAAGCCCCTTTGAAGATATCCCTCCTAGTCTTGAAACATCATATATTTCGCTGTATTCTTCACCAAACCCGAAGGTCCCGGAAGCTGCAATAACCGGATTTTTTAATTCTATTCCACAAATATTTACCTTAAGCATATCTATTCTCCTTTATAGTAAATCTAATCCATTAAATACCGGTCCATCTTTACATGTCCTCTTATTGCCTTCTTTAGTCTTACAAGTGCAAACCAGACAGGCTCCTACTCCACAGGCCATATGTTTTTCCAATGTAACATATATATTCACATTTTTATCCTTGCACATATCTATTACTTTATTCATCATAACTTCAGGTCCGCAGCACAATACCACATCATATAATTCAGGTTTAAATATATCGGTAATATAGCCTTTATGTCCCTTGCTTCCATCTTCCGTAGATATCTTTATTTCTTTGACATAGCCCTGTATCTCATCAATATTGTAAACTTTATTTCTAAATCCATAATATGCTGTAATGTTATCACTTTTCAGTTTTTTAACAAGATAACTCATTGGTGCAGTACCTATTCCACCTGCTACCACAGCTATTTTTCCACTTATATTATCAATATCAAATCCATTTCCAAGCGGTCCTGTTATTTCTAATTCGTCTCCGAATTGAAGTTTACTCAAAACCTCTGTGCCTTCTCCCACCACCTGATACATAAATTCAATTTTATCTTCATATAAATTATGAATACTTATTGGTCTCGAAAGCAGCGGTTCATTTTTCCAGGATTTCAACATATAGAACTGCCCAGGCACCCCTGAAAAATTCCCTTTTAACACTATTTTATATGTTGAATCATTTATTCTTACATTTTCATATATCTTTTCTTTGGAATACTTTAACACTTTGAATTCCTCATTTCTTTCACAGCATTTAAAATATCATCCTTCATTCTAATAGCTTCAGCTCTTGCATATTCAGCAAATCTCTCTTCGCCATCAGAAGCTTTTTTATATGCAAGCAAAATTCCTCTTGATGAGTTAACTACTCCGCCGTTTCCATCTTTTAAATATAAAGCCACATCCTCTGCTTTACCACCTTGTGCTCCGTAACCAGGTATAAGGAAAAACATCTTATCCAAATTTTTTCTAAGTTCAATTCCTTCTTCTACATGAGTACATCCAACTACTCCACCTATGGAATTATAGCCGCATTTTCCCATATACTTATTTCCTAGTTCATGAATTTTGCTGCCAACCACATTATAAACCTTTGAATTTTCCTTTGTATCAATGTATTGAATATCTTCTGCGCCCTTATTAGAGGTTCTTACTAATATAAATAATCCTTTTTCTTCTTTTTCTACATATGGAAGGTATGGTTCTATTCCATCCAACCCCATATATGGGTTTAACGTTACAAAATCACTTTCAAAATCCCCTTCAAAATGAGCCTTGGCATACATTTCAGCAGTTTTTGATATATCCCCGCGCTTTATGTCTGCTATAGCTATTCCGCCCTTGCTTCTTATGTAATCAAGCGTTCTTTTATATAACTGCATTCCTTTTATTCCCATAGCCTCATAGTATGCAATCTGTACTTTATAGCATGAAACCACATCTAAAGTTGCATCTATAATATTTTGATTAAACCTGAATACTGCATCTTCATCAAAAGTATATTTTTTCAGAAATGATTCAGGTATATACTCAACTGAGGTATCAAGCCCAACACATACAGGTCCTTTATTTTCAACACTTTTATATAATCTATCAATAATCATAAATTTATTTTCCTCCAAAACTATAATAGAGCATAAACCACTTTACCGCCTTTAATAGTTTTAACTATTTCCCCTCTTACTTCCATTCCCTCAAAAGGCGTATTCTTTCCTTTAGATAAAAAATCCCCGCTGCTTATAATTGATTTTTTATCAAGGTTTACAAGTACTAAATCGCCTTGAAAGCCTATTTTGATTTGTCCTTTATTAACTCCAAGTATTTGAGCTGGGTTTTTTGACATGACCTCCGAAAGCTTGCATAAATCAATATGACCACTTAAAACCAGACTTGTATAACAAACTTGAAAAGCAGTTTCTATTCCAGACAATCCAGGGGAACCTTTTAATTTATCCTCTTTAGTGTGAGGTGCATGATCTGTAGCTATTGCATCCACATACCCTTTTTTTATACATTTAATGATGTAATCCACATCTTCCTGTTCTCTTATTGGTGGATTAACTCTGTATTCAGTTTTTGAAGTGAGTGCAATATGATGAGGGGTAACCTCACAGGTTACCTTACTTCCTTTATCCTTAGCAGAAACCACATACTCCATAGATTCCTTTGTGCTTACATGTGCTATATGAACCGGACAGCCTGTAAATTCACCTAATGCTATATTCCTCCAGGTCATTGTATTTTCTGAGAGTCTCATATCCACATTTGAAAGTTCATGATTTTCAGAATGGCACATAACTATCATGCCTTTTTCTTTAGCCTTAAGCATGGCTTCCATCATTACTGAACTGTCCATAACATCCTTGCCGTCTTCCGATATTATTTTAACCTCTGGCCCTAGTTCAGCTATATGGCTTATATCTTTTCCATTAAAGTCTTTTGTAATAGACACTGTTTGATGTGCATCTACAAGATTTATTTTCTTTGTCTTTTCAAGTACGTAATTTACCGTATCCATGCTGCTACAAACAGGCTTTGTGTTTGCCATGAGATTTACCATGGTATATCCACCTTTAACTGCAGCTAAGCTTCCGCTTTTCAAATCTTCTTTATAGGTAAACCCTGGGTCCCTGAAATGCACATGTAAATCTATAAAAGAGGGAAGCAGCGCTAACCCTTCCCCTATTATAATATTACAATCTTTATTAAGTCCTATACCTATTTCACTAATAATCCCATTCCTTATATATACATCACCTATAAAATCCTGAGACCAGTCGATTATTCGTACATTTTTTATTAAAACATCCATAACTTTTACCTCTATAGATCAGAAATTTTGTATATTTCATCACAGTACTTACATCTATATTCACCTTTAGCATGATCCACAAGATAAAAAACATGAGTAACATATTTTTCTATGGAGGTTATGCACCTTGGGTTTTTGCATTTAATTACATTTTCAACCTTGTCTGGCAGACTTAATTTAATCTTCTCTCTTATAACTTCATTCTCTATAATGTCTACAGTAATATTGGGATCTATAAGCCCTAATACTGTGTAATCTATATCAATATGATTTTCGATCTTTATTATATCCTTTTTCTCAAGCTTTGCACTTTCAGCATTCATGATTAGAGCCACAGAATAATCTACTTTATCAAGACCAAGATAGTTGAATATCCTTATACCAAGCCCTGCACTTATATGGTCAATTACTATACCATTTTTTATACTATTAATTGTAAGCATTATTTCACCCCCAAAAGTTTAAGAATAAGTGCCATTCTTACGAACATGCCAAATTTAGCCTGTTTAAAGTAGCATGCTCTAGGGTCACTGTCAATTTCATAAGATATTTCATTTACTCTAGGAAGTGGATGAAGTACAATCATATCCTTTAAAGCCTTATCCATTTTTTCTTTATCCAATATAAATCTATCTTTTAATCTTATATAATCATCTTCATTAAAAAATCTTTCTTTTTGAACTCTTGTCATATATAGAATATCCAATTTTTCTATTACGTCTTCAATTCTTTCCGCTTCAACAAAATCTATATCATTCTTAAGAAGAATTTCTTTTCTTATATATTCGGGTATTTTTAATTCATTAGGAGATATCAATACTATTTTAATATTTTCATACCTTGAAAGGGCTTTAATTAGAGAGTGTACAGTCCTTCCAAATTTTAAATCTCCACAAAAACCTATGGTTAAATTTGAAAGTCTGCCTTTTATTGACCTTATTGTAAGTAGATCTGTTAATGTTTGAGTTGGATGTTGATGACCGCCATCACCGGCATTTATTACAGGAATTTCTGAATACATTGAAGCAATTTTAGGAGCTCCTTCTTTCGGATGCCTCATTACCGCTATATCAGCATAACATCCTACTGTTTTAATTGTATCTGCAACACTTTCTCCTTTTGCTACTGAGCTGGACCCAGGTTCGGAAAATCCAATTACCTGTCCACCCAATCTTAACATTGCTGCTTCAAAACTGAATCTTGTTCTTGTGCTGGGTTCATAGAAAAGTGTAGACAAAAGTCTGCCTTTACATGAATCAGAAAACTTCTCTGGATTTGCAATGATTTGATCCGCTAAATCAAAAACCTCATTTAGTTCTTGTATTGAAAAATCCATTGGGTCAATCAAGTGTCTTCCTTTTAACATATCTTATCCTCCTTCTTAACCTCACGGGGCTAAATTAAAAGTTATAAAAAATACCTTCCTAGTTACTAGGAAGGCATAGTTATACTCAAAATACTAATGCTAAATTACTGCCTTCCCGACCTCACAGGGCCAGTTTTAAAGGACACTTATTTATTTATCTACAATATGTTACCACAATTTTTTTTATAAGTCAATTAATATATTTTACTATTTGATATTCTTTGCAGAGATAGCTGCACCAATAGCCCCAGCGTATCTTCCATATTCATTGGTGGTCACTTTGGCTCCTAGCTTTTCTTCCAATTTCTTAACTACATATTTGTTGCTGCTTAATCCTCCAGTTAAGAAATAATTTATAGAATCTGAATGTTTTTGGCAAAGAGACTTAACTTTGGATGTAATTGAATCTACTACTCCATATGCTATATCTTCTCTTCTCTTTCCACTTCCTATCAAACTTATTACCTCGGATTCTGCAAACACAGTACACATTGAACTTATAGTTACTGCATTTCCCAGTTCTGCCCTTTTGCACATCTCCTCAATATCAACTCCAAGGGTATTTGCCATAAGTTCTAAAAACCTTCCAGTGCCCGCAGCACATTTATCATTCATAGTAAAATTTGTTACATTACCGCTGGACACTGTAATTATTTTTGTATCCTGACCACCTATATCAATAACAGTACAGTCTTCTCCTAAAAGATAATAAGCACCTCTACCGTGACATGTGATTTCCGTTATGGTTTTATCTGCATAAGGCACAGAAACTCTTCCATATCCAGTTGCAACTATCTTTGAATTTTCCTTGCTTATTCCTAGTTTATCAAGTTCAACCCATATGTCTTGTGAAATTTTCACACTGCTCCATCCTGTAGGATATACAGCTTTATAAAACAATGATTCTTCTTGAAATATCCACAGTTTTGATGCTGTAGAGCCAATGTCTATGCCCACGTAAAACAAATCCGTACCACCTTTACTTATAAATAAAAATTCTTATTTTTATAAGCTAAGCTTTTCATACCCAATATTTTTACATCATTATCACTAATAAGCTTGCTTATTTTGTCCCCGTCATCTTCATTATACATAATTGAAATACCGCAGGAAACTGAAAGCTGCCTTGGTGTAGGGACAATAGTATATTTTATATTATTTTTCTTTAATATTGATTCCAGCTTCATACCTTCAGTATAAGATGGAAAAAGTATATAAAACCTCTCTCCACTCATAATTCCACCTAAATCATTTCCAAAAATGCTTCCACTCTTGTCTTAATCTGACCTGAATCTTCAGAAGAATAGTCTGTTTCAATTTGCATTATCGGAATATTTTTTTCTTTTAATCCTCTCTCGATGTCCCTGTGCTCTACAGAATAAGTATGGCAGAAGGAAAGATTTGCATCAATTACTCCATCCACATTATATTCATCTGTATATCTTATTATATCCTCCAGTCTTCCATCATTTGGAGTAAAGCAAGCACAGTTTATTTTTAAGTATCTGTCTGCAAGATTCTTGATGAGCTCTTCTATTGTATCTCCCTCTTCAGAAACCTCATTTTCAAAGTATCTTGTGCCTGTGCAAGTTTCTTCTACAACTATCTGAGCATCCAGGCTTTCTATTATTGAATGGAGCTTCCAGTTTGGAACTGCCATAGGTGTTCCTGTAATCATTAATCTCTTTCTATTATCAGGCGCTAAATTTTTAGCCTTTTCATCAAGTTCATCACAAAGTGCATTTAGCATTTGTGTAAATCTTAATGGATTGTCATAAAAAGCAATTTGTGAAATAAGGAGAGCATCCAGTCCACTTATAGGTGATGGCTTAAGTTTTCTTAAATCATATAATCTTTTCAAAGCCTTTCTTTTTGCATTTGCTATTTTTATGCCCTCTTTTAAGCTATCCACTGTAATTTTATTTCCAGTAAGCTCCTCAACCTTATTCATTAATATTTTAATTTCATCTTCCCACATCTTATAATCTTTATTTTTCTTCATCTGAGGCAAGTCCATAATATGTACAGGTACATATTCATCAAGTATTTCCCATGCTTTTTTCTTTCCGTCACAAGTGGTTTCTCCTACCACCATATCACAGGAGTTAAAGTAAGGACAAGTTCCTCCAACCTTTGCTCCCATAAATGCTTTTATTAATGGGCATAAATTTCTTGGCAAAACCTTCTCTCCATCCTCTACCCAAAATTGTGAACCAGCACAGAGACCTACCCCTATAGCATTAGCTGCTAATATTACTTCATCCGGAACGAAAACGCAAAATGTTCCAATTACTTTCCCACCATCCTTCTTATGGTCGTCCAACTCTTGAATTCTTAATCCATGTACCTCTGCTACCACAAAGTTGAAATAATTCATTCCTTCAGGTCTGTTTTCCTGGGTTAAATACACTTGACTATAAAGTTCTGGAAGTACCGCACAAAGCTTATCATGCTTTTCTAAATCCATCCCTAAATCTGACCAAAGTTTTCTATAATCTCCCATATACGTATCCTCCATTGATATTATTTTTTACATAATAATTGTAGCATAGTGCCATGTATAGTGATATTTTATTATCAAATTCAACAATCTTTATCTATTATATTTATCTATAGTTAGCATATTTATAAAACAGTTTTATTAGTATATAATAAATCCAAGAGGTGATAGAGATGAACACAGTTTATTTAGACAATGCTGCCACAAGTTTTCCAAAGGCCCCAGGTGTAGCCGAAAGCATGTCAAACTACATACTAAATGTTGGATGCAACGTAAACAGAGGTGTATATTCCGGAGCTCATGAAGCACAAAAGGTTCTATTCGAAACAAGGGAATTAATATGTGATTTATTGAATTTTAATAAAACCGAAAATGTGGTTTTTACAAAAAATATTACTGAAAGCTTAAATGTTTTAATTAAAGGGCTTCTTAATTCAGGAGACCATGTACTTGTTTCCTCAATTGAACATAATGCTGTAATGCGCCCTCTAACTTCCCTTAAGAAAAGGGGAGTTGAATTTTCAAGAATTCCATGTAATATTGATGGCTCAATGGATCAAAGTATTATCGAACACTACATTCGTCCCAATACAAAAGCTATAATTATGACACATGCTTCAAATGTTTGCGGGACAATACTCCCACTAGTTGAAATTGGGGAAATATGCAAAAAAAATAACTTGTATTTTATAATAGATTCAGCTCAGACAGCAGGATTTTTGGAAATTGATTACAAAGAATTAAATGCTGATGCCATTACTTTTACCGGGCATAAAGGGTTATTAGGTCCACAGGGAATGGGGGGATTTGTGATTAGTGATTCTCTTGCATCTAATGTATCTTCTCTTATCGAAGGCGGCACAGGGAGTTTATCAAACTCAGAGGAGCAACCAAGCTATATGCCTGATAAATTTGAGTCAGGTACCATGAATCTGCCTGGAATTTTCGGACTCAATGCTTCACTAAAATATTTAAAAGGAATAGGTATAAAAGAAATACGTGAAACCGAACTATTTTTAGCTAAAAGATTTATAGATAAAATTAATATCATGAAAAACGTGAGAATAGCAGGTATAAATGGAATAGAAGGTAGAACAGCTACAATATCATTAGATTTCCAAGACTTTGATAATTCTGAAATAGCATTCATGCTTTCAAATGATTACTATATCATGACAAGATGCGGACTTCACTGCGCTCCTTCTGCACATAAGACTTTAAACACATTCCCACAAGGAACAGTCAGATTCAGCTTTAGCCACTTTAACACTGAAGATGAAATAGACTATGCAATAGATTCAATAAATAAATGCATCAAAAAATAGTGAAAGTTCCAGGAATAAACTTAAGACAATTCCTGGAACTTTTTTCATCTGTCTTCTCTAAAATACGGCACTCCTAATGATTTAGGCGGTGCATTTTTTTTGCTTTTCTTAAATGACACAAATACAAGCACTGCTATAGTAACTAAATATGGAAGCATATCAATAAGATACTGGGATACTTGAAATGCCGACCCTTGAAGCCTAAAACCTATAATATCAAGTCCACCAAACAAATAAGCACCTATTAATGCTTTATAAGGATTCCATGCAGCAAATATTACCAGTGCAACTGCAATCCATCCTCTCCCTGCAGTAACATTATCTTGCCATGAAGGGACGTAAACCAATGAAAGATATGCTCCTCCCAATCCACAGAGAGCCCCGCCTAATAATATATGTGCATATTTATATAGGTTTATATTTACACTGGCAGCATCTGCAGAAGCAGGATTTTCACCTATTGCCCTAAGATTTAAACCCTTAGAAGTATTGTAAAGATAAATTCCCAATAAAACTGCAGTTACATATCCAAAATATACAAATACGTCATGATTGAATAATATTGGTCCTAAAACAGGAATCTTACTTAAACCTGGTATCGGTGCGGTAGCAAAGAAAGATTTTACTCCTGGAGGTGTTACCTGACCCACAAGACTTTTACCTATCAAGCTGGAAAATCCTGTACCGAAAATTGTTAAAGTCAATCCTGATACTACCTGATTTGCTCTTAAGGTTACAGTAAGGAAAGCAAATATTCCTCCCCCAAAAGCCCCAGCAACCATTGCAAATGCCATTGCTGCCACAGGATTCCCTGTTTTAAGTCCCATTAGAAACCCAATAACTGCTCCCATAAGCATCATTCCTTCAACACCTAAGTTCAAGTTTCCGCTTCTCTCAGTAATAATTTCTCCAAGTGTTGCAAATAAAAGAGGAGTTCCCGCTACAATCGCAGCAGCTAAAAAAGATACTACCGATTCCATACTATACTACCTCCTTTCCCGAATGTGTTGACTTTTTTACTATTTTATATCTTATAAAAAATTCACTTCCAAGTACGAAGAATAATACCATTGATTGTAATATGAGTGCAGTGGATTCAGGAGTTCCGAAAGCCGTTTGAATATAGGACCCTCCCTCTATTAATGCTGCAAATAAAATAGACACCACTAATATAACTGGTGCACTCAATGCTCCCAACCATGCTACAATGATTGCAGTATATCCAACACCACCTGATACCTGTACAGAAAGAGTATAACTTACCGCAGATGCTTGAATCGTACCTGCAAGGCCGCATAGCCCACCACTTAAAAGCATAGCAATTATTATAGTCTTTTTTATATTTACGCCTGCATAATTTGCAGTTTTTTCACTTTCTCCAAGTACCGCTATTTCATATCCTTTTTTGGTTTTATTCATGAATATATACATAGCTATTACCAAAAGTATGGCTATTATCCAGCCGATATTTATACCTAAAACATTTGGAAGGATAGCATTTTCCTTAAAAAGCGGCATCTGTGGAAACCCCATGGAAGCCTTATCTCTCCATGGCCCATTCTGAAGATATGTAATCCACTTTAATGCAACATAATTCATCATTAGTGTAACAATGGTTTCATTAGTTCCCCACTTTGACTTGAAAAATGCGGGTATGAACGCCCAAATTGCCCCACCAATTAATCCTGCAACCATCATTATTGTTAATAATGGAACCTTTGGCATACTTGGAAAATTAAAAGCGAAAAATGAACTTAAAAATGCTCCCATTAATATCTGACCTTCTCCACCTATATTCCAAAACTGCATTTTAAATGCCACGGATATACCAAGAGCTGTTATTAAAAGAGGAATGGCTCTTATTATAGTTTCTTTAAAGCTATATACTGAACCAAATGCACCCTTCAACATCCCTTGATATACCAATGCAGGGTTTAGTTGCAGGGCTGCTAAAAATACAGCGGATACCAAAAGTGCAAGGATAATTGCTGTCGCCCTTATAATTATGCTGTCTCTATTGCTTATTGCATTTTTCCTTATAATTCTAAACAACGCTCTTCCCCTCACTTTCACTTTTTTTACCAACCATTAATAAACCAAGCTTTTCCTTGGTAATATTTTTAGCATCAACCGTTCCTGTTATTTTCCCGTTGTACATAACCATTATTCTGTCACAGAGCTGAATTAGAACATCTAAATCCTCTCCAATAAACAAAACTCCTACGCCTTTTTCTTTCTGTTCGTTCATTAAATCATATATAGTATAGCAGGTATTAATGTCAAGACCTCTTACTGGATAGGCCATAATAAGCACATGAGGATTGGAATCAAGCTCTCTTCCTAAAAGTATCTTTTGAATATTACCCCCGGATAAATTTTTTATTGGATAAAAAACATCCGGAGTTTGAATCTTAAGTTTTTTGGTGATTTCCTTTGCCTTAACTACAGCTGGCGTTTTGTCAATAAAAAAGCCGTCTTGATTATGATATGATTTTAAAAGAAGGTTATCAACCATATCCATAGAACCTACGAGCCCCATACCCAGTCTGTCTTCAGGAACAAAACTCATACTTATTCCCTTTTTGATGATGTCTCTTGGATTTTTACCTGCAATGTTTTCATCTTCCAGTATAATTTCTCCGGATTTTATTGGATAAATTCCAGCAATAGCTTCACAAAGTTCTCTTTGTCCACTATTGGCAATGCCTGCAACACCCAATATTTCACCGTTTTTTAAATTGAAATTTATATTACTTAATGCTTCTAAATTGTCTTCATTTAATACAGTGAGTCCTTTAACTTCTAGAACCACTTTGTTATCCTTAGGTTCCCCTCTTTTTATAGATAGATCCACAGAGTGACCAACCATGAGTTCAGCCAGTTCTTCAGGATTTGTATCTATTTTATTTAATGTCTTAACAGTCTCTCCTTTTCTGAGGACCGTAATTCTATCTGAAATCTCCATAACCTCTTCCATTTTATGAGTTATAAAAATTACTGCACAGCCATTTTCTTTCATTTTGTTCATTATCTGAAACAGTTTTCTAGCTTCCTGAGGAGTGAAAACTGTTGTTGGTTCATCAAGGATTAGTATATCTGCGCCTCTGTAAAGAACTTTTAATATCTCCAGTGTTTGTTTTTCACCTACTGACATATCGTATACTTTCTTATCAAGATCTAGTTCTAAACTGTACTTGCTGCAAATCTCATTTACTCTTTTTTTAACTTTGCTGCTGCTTAAAAATATTTTGTGTTTTTGTCCGAGCATGATGTTTTCTTCCGCAGACATATTTTCCACTAGTTTAAAGTGTTGATATATCATACCGATTCGGGATTCGATGGCATCTTTAGGCGAACTGAAACTTACTTGTTTTCCATGAATTAAAACTTCACCAAAGTCGGGACTGTAAACACCTGAAAGCATGTTCATAAGAGTACTTTTCCCCGCACCATTTTCTCCTAATAAAGCATGGACTTCTCCGCCTTCTACTGTAAGATTTACGTTTTTATTTGCAATAACTTTTCCAAAAATCTTTTTAATGTTTTTCATACATACATATGGTACTTTATTTTCCATGACATCACCTCTAAACTTTAAAATTGAGAATTAAGAATTAACATTATATAATTCTCAATTCTCAATTAATTTCTACTTATTACTGATTTGTCCTTGAACTCCCTGTACAAACCAATTAAATTCCAACATCTCTTTATCTGTCATTGTCTGTCCAGCTGCTACTTTAACAGCACCTGTTTGGTCTTTTATAGGGCCTGTAAATATTTTATTGGCACCTGACATTATCTCTGCCTTGGCTTTATCTACTGCCGCTTGAGCGCCTGCTGGAGCATTAGCAGTAAGTGGTGCAAGTCCTACTATACCATCGTTGATTGGTCCCCAATATGCTTCTGATTTCCAAGTTCCGTTTTGAATAGCTTTTATCTGACTTACATAGTATGGTCCCCAATTAAAAACTGGAGCTGTCATGTAAGCTTTTGGAGCTTGATCTTTCATATCTGAGTCATAACCTATAGAGAATACTCCTCTTTCTTCTGCCGCCTGCTGAGGTCCTGCTGAATCCTGATGCTGAGCTATTATATCACATTTTTCATCAATAAGTGCTTTTGCTGCTTCTTTTTCTTTTGCAGGGTCATACCAAGTATGAGTCCATTTAACAGATACTACTGCATCTTTATTTACTGACTGTACTCCTAAAGTAAAGGCATTTATTCCTCTAACAACTTCAGGATATTCAAAAGCTGCTACATATCCTATTTTATTTGACTTTGTCTTCATGCCTGCTACTATACCAGAAAGATATCTAGCTTGATACATTCTTCCAAAATAAGTTGATAAGTTTTCAGCTGTTGTATTTCCTGAGCAATGCAAGAATTTAACCTCTGGATGTTTTTTTGCTTCCATAACTATTCCATCCATGAATCCAAGGCTTGTTCCTACAATTACATTACATCCTTGATTAATCATGTCTTCTGCAACCTTGGAAACTTCAGCTGCATCCTCTTTTACATTTTCCTTGTATATAGTTTCTACCCCAGTTTCTTTTGCAAGTAATAATCTTCCCTGGTCATGTGCAAGAGTCCATCCACCGTCACCTACTGAACCTACATAGATGAATCCTACTTTGACCTTAGTTGTTTTTGCTGCCTGCTTGCTTGAGCTGCATCCAGTAAACAACCCAACCAACATGATGATTGCAACCAGCAAACTTGATAATTTTTTCATGAAATTTCCTCCCCTTTTTATTTAGTTTATAGTAAATTAATATATCTAACTATTTGAAAATCACCTGAGAATTTTTCATTGAATCCACCCTAGCTAAAGCCTCAACTTTAATTCCCAGTTCCTCAATAATCTTCCTGCCACATTCAAATGACTTTTCTATGGCAACTCCAACCCCAACAACTTGAGCCCCTGACTGCCTTACTATGTTTATTAACCCGGTGACAGCCGAACCGCTGGCAAGAAAATCATCTATTATGAGAATTCGATCACCGGTATGAATATATCTTTTACTAACTTTAATACTATATTCTAAATTTTTTGTATATGAAAAAACCTTTGCTTCATAAACATCATTATCCATGTTGCTGCCGGAATGTTTTTTTGCGAATAGTACTGGAACATCAAAATGCAGCGCTGTAAGCGATGCAATTGCAATACCTGATGTTTCGATAGTTAAAATTTTTGTTATGCCGTAATCTTCAAATATGTTTTTAAAATTTTTTCCCATTTCATTAAAAAGGTTTATATCGAGCTGATGGTTCAGAAAACTGTCCACCTTCAAAATATTATCATTAATGACTTCCCCATCTTTAATTATCCTGTCTTGTAAAAGTTTCATTATATATATCCCCTTAATTATAAAATACCAATAAATGTAAATAACTCTCTAAATTTAATTAGGAGTTAATTGGTGTAAAATATCATACTGCGAACAATGCCAAACTATATTGGTAAAACATTCGTCAATCTAATAATAGAACAAATTAACTCAAAAATCAACATTTTTTTACTCAAACTGAGAACTATATTAAAAACATACTTGCAATTGACAATCTTTGTACTCCCCCTAACCACAATAAAAATTTTATAATAATTTAATGTTTTAAGCTACTATACTTAGCTCTAGGTTTTAAGGGTTTGGAGATATTGATTGGACAAGCAAATCCAACCAATATCTTAATTACTACTATCTGTTTCTTGTGCTTTGTTTCGCTGCAATTTTACTGGAGTTTCCTACTTCATTATACCCTGTTTTGCTTGCAGCACTATCTTCACTATTTTTTTTCATGCTTTGTTTTTCTGATTCAATACTTCTATTATTTTTCATAAACTTACCTCCCATTTCTATTTATACTTAAATCTTGTGCAATTATTGAAATTTTATTCTATAACCTTAAGTTTCATATTTGTAGCAAGTGTCATCAATTTAATACTTTAATTAGCAAAAAAAATTAGTGTTTGGTATCTATGTGTTTCAACACACCCCCTACCAAACACTAACCCTGTACTCTCTATTGGTACACTATTAGGATTCGAATTGTAAAATAAGTACCTTTTATTTAGATATACACTTATCGTACTGGAATTTCGGATACCCCTGGTTTTCCATCCCAGTATCCATTGTCACCTATATGCATCCATCCACTTGAATCTCTTGCCCACATAGAATGATTTGCCCAGTAGCCGTTCTGTATATAACACCATCCGTGAGAATCAAGCGCCCAGCCTTCCTTTACCCATGAACCATCTATAGCATTTAAAAAACACCATCCACGGGAATCAAGTGCCCAACCGTTTTTCACCATGGTTCCGTTTTGGAAATAATACCAAGTATTATTAAGACAAACCCATCCGGTTAACCTTGCTGCTTTATTTAAACTATTTAATTCTCCCTGAGTTGAAGGATATGAAAGATACCTAGCGCTAAACAATGCATACCCTTTTACCCCCTTAATTTCTGCAATTTCAGCCTGTTTTGCAAGATTTTGGTTGCTGTTCGTCCATCCCGAATCCACATTTACTGATGGCTTTTCTGCAACCTTATATAAGGCCAACCCAACATACATATCAGTTCCATTCTTATTTATGCTCAAAAAATCATTTAGACAGTTTGAATATAATTGTGTGTTACCACTTGCACCGTAGGAATCTGACCAATATAACTGTGGACATATATAATCGATATACCCCGGATTTGCTAGCCAGGTTTTCACATCTGCCCCATCCTCAAGGCAGGCATTTACGTTTCCCGAAGTGCTGATTCCAAATTTAGCATTGCTTTTGATTGATTTTATTTTCGAATACACACTCTTAATCAGGTCATTAACATTTTTTTCTCTTTCCGCTGTTGTGGTATTACCAAAATAAGCTGATTGATAAAAATAGTCATCAAAATGTACTCCGTCCACATTGTAATTTTTTACGATATTTCCTGTTTCACTAACTATCAAATTCCTTGCATCCGCACTAGCCGGATCCCATACCAAGCATGTCTGACCAGCCGAGCTAGTATATTCAATCATTCTTGACAATTCCCCCGGAGAACTTGTGCTTTTAACGTAGCTAGTTCTATCTGATTTTGAGGATATCCTATAAGGATTCATCCAAGCTTCAAATCTTATCCCCTTCTGGTGAGCTATTTCAATCATAATTTTTAAAGGGTCATATCCGGGGCCATTTTTATTTGATGTTATGTATTCCGACCATTCGAAGTTCTCAGATGGGTATATAGCATCGTTAAATGTTCTTACTTGAACGTAAACTGTATTTAAATTGTTCTTAATTATTCCATCGTACAGAGCACTTGTTTTTTTTCTGAAATCTGCTTCGCTTTTGTCTTTTAGTCCCATTTCCCCAAAATCCAGATATGAAATCCATACGGCTTTTACTTCAGAAGAAGCTTGTACTTTTGAAGAAGGATTAATAGCTCCCACCGCCACTATAATAAATACTAAAAGTAAAACCAATGTAAAAGCCCTATACTTGATTCTCATAAATATAACCCCCGCTAATGTAATATTTTCTATTATTTTGATTAACATTGAAACCTTTATCTTTAAGCTTTCATATCAATAATTTCTATGCAATTACGAAAATTCCTTTATTTTTTTGTTAATTTTTTGTGAAAGTGTCTTAAAAGGATGTACTAAAGTAATGATTGATATTTGATAGGCTGCTTTAATTATTTTAGTACAAAAATCCTACTAGGCGTAAAAAAGAAGGCAAAATAAAATTAAAGGCCTTCACAAAAATGTGAAAGCCTTGATATTGCTATATTCTGGTGCACCCAACAGGATTCGAACCTGCGACCCCCGGATTCGAAGTCCGTAACTCTATCCAACTGAGCTATGGGTGCCCCTTCATTAACATATTAAAAAGCAAAATGGAGCGGGTGAAGGGAATCGAACCCTCGTAACCAGCTTGGAAGGCTGGCACTCTACCATTGAGTTACACCCGCATAGATATAAAACATCAAAATCTTTGATTTTGCTATGTTTTAATCCTTCTCAA